>Ga0233425_10000913_pt1 | contig 70781 bp, 63 predicted proteins | sample Watercolumn_Towu_2_FD_181712 | JGI IMG/M metagenome (GOLD analysis project Ga0233425, IMG submission 181712) | Freshwater microbial communities from Lake Towuti, South Sulawesi, Indonesia - Watercolumn_Towuti2014_140_MG | ecosystem: Environmental > Aquatic > Freshwater > Lake | place... | reverse complement strand
CGATCTCGCCCCATGCCGGCCTGCTCAACGCGCCCTTCACTGCCGAGATCTCGGTACGCCTGGCCGACGATGACGAGGTCCACGCGCTGAACCGGCAATATCGGCAGAAGGACAAGCCGACCAATGTGCTGAGCTTCCCGATGGTCCAGCCCGATCTGATCGAGACGCTCGACAACAGCGACGACGGCGAAGTCCTCCTTGGCGACATCATCCTCGCGCGCGGGGTCTGCCTTCGGGAGGCGGCCGAAAAGGGCGTGGCGACGAGCGAACATGCGACGCACCTGATCGTCCACGGCACGCTCCACCTGCTGGGCTATGACCATCTGGAGGATGACGAGGCCGAAGCGATGGAGGACCTCGAGCGGATCGCGCTGGCCAAGCTCAACATCGCCGACCCCTATCTGATCCGCGAGGACTGACCGGCGGTCAGAATGGGAAGTAGAAGTGGATCGCGGTGACCGCTGCGGCCCAGGTCAGCATGTTGAGCGGCAGTCCGATGCGCAGGAAGTCGATGTAGCGATAGCCGCCCATCTGATAGACGAGTACATTCGTCTGATAGCCGAAGGGGGTCGCAAAGGCCGCGCTACCAGCCATCATGACCGCCACCAGAAACGGCCTGGGACTGACCGACAGGCTCTCCGCGAGTGCGACCGCAACTGGCGTCACCAGCACGGCCACGGTCGCATTCGACAATATCTCGGTAAGGATCAGCGTCGCTCCATACAGCAGGATCAGAGCCGTCAGCGGTCCGAAGCTGCCGACCGAGCCGACCAGCGCGTCGGTCGCCGCCGCAGCCAGCCCGGTCTGTTCGAGGGCGATGCCGAGAACGACCATGCCGGCGATCAGCAGCAAAATCTGGGGGCGAAGGCCACCATAGGCTTCATCCGCCGCGATCACGCGCAGGAAGATCAGCAGCACGGCCCCGCTGAACGCCGCTGCCGCGATCGGCGCGATGTCGAGCGCCGCCAGCGCGACCACCGAAAGAAATACGCCGGTGGCGATCAGCGCCTTGCCTTTGTGCAGCGGACGATCGACGGCAAAGCGCTCGGGCTCGACCACCGACTCGCCTGCGATGTCGAGATGAGTGACCGCGTGCAGGGGCCAGTCGGGCCTGTCCTCGGCCGCAGCCTGCGGCGCGACCAGCCGGCCGGAAACCAGCATGAGAAAGATACCGCCAGCCAGCGCAGTCCACAGGCCGACGGGGCTGATCTCGAACAGACCGAATGGCGGTTGCCCCGAGGTCCGCGCCATGTCGTCGACGAGAAGATTGGTCGATGTGCCGATCAGCGTGCAGCAGCCACCGAGCACCGCAACATAGGAAAGCGGCATCAGAAAACGCCGGGGGTCGAGCCGTAGCGAATTCGCCACGTCGCGGACGATCGGCGCCGCCAGCACCACGATCGGCGTGTTGTTGAGAAAGCCCGACGCGACTCCGCACAGCCCGATCAGGACCCAGATACCGATCGCGCCGACCCGCCGGCACATCGCCACCGCCTTGTGGATCAGGAAATCGAGCAGGCCAGCGAGTTCCATTGCATGGGCGATGACGAACAGAGAGGCGAGCGCGATGATCGCGGGGCTGGCAAAAGCACCCTGGACCTCGCTAGGACGTACGGCGCCCGAAAGCAGCAATATCGCTGCGCCACCAAGCGCGACGACGTCGGCCCGGACCTTGTCCCAGATCAGCGCTGCCACGACACCGGCCAGGACGAGAAGCGTTATGATCTGCTCGATCGTCATCCTACGGCCCTGCTAGCACAAACTTCTCGCCCTACCAGCCACTTAACCGCTGCAGGGAAACAAGCTTCGCGACATGACGGGTTCATGTCGTGCCCTTTATGCTGCTATGCATATTATCATGCCTGGTCCCAATGCCCCCCTCGTGAAGCGGCTGAGCGCTGTCCTTGCCGGTCTGGCCATCGCTGGCTTCGGGCTCTACGCTCTGGGCCACGAGACATCGACGCCCGTCGCTCCCCCGCCGCCCGTGGTCGAGAAGCCGGCTCCGCGAATCGTCAAGGTTCTCCCGACGCCGGAGCCGCCCCTGGGACGCCCGGACATCATCGCCGCCGTCGCACGGGCAGCGGATGCTCATGCCGCGGGCCAACCGCAGGCAGCGACCGACAAGGCGCTCGTCGGCCGAACCTTCACGCTCAGGGTGCCCTTCGGTTGCGGAGGCCCCTTGCCGGATGAACAGCGGAAAACGAAGACGACCGACCAGCCGGTGCAGAGAGGTTGGCGCTATACGAAAGCCAGCGGCGCGCTGCAGTTGACGTTCGGACTGGACGATTGGACGCGGGCGGACTGGATTGCCCCCCTTGCCGGCGATACGCCCCACGACCAGGTCGAGGGATTCTGGCTACCCCGACCGTGGACCAGTTCGGAAACCTGCCCGCCCGTCGGCACCAAAGACGAAATGGCCGAGCCAACAGCTGCGCCTCTTGCCGCCGAGCGGACACTGGGATTGGCACAGTTCTTCGCCAAGGGGTCTCCTCGGACGCTGCAACGCGGCGGACGACCCTATTCGGCAACGGTCAAGCGAGAAAGCCCACCCGCTCCGGGCAGCTTTTTCCATCTCGTCGTCGAAGGCCGGATCGCCGGCTTTGCCGATGGGCAGCCGATCCACTGCCAGTCTCCGTCGGCCGATCAGCGCCCAAGCTGCGTCATCGCGACCGAGTTCACCTCCATAGCCTTCGAAGACAACTCGACCGGAGAGGTTGTGGCGCGCTGGACCAAATGACCTCGCCGGTCAGCGGCGGGCGTAGCGGCTCTCGGCCGCTATCACGGTCGCACCGTCGTCACGCTTCAGCCGGGCGGCAATATGGTCGGCGGTGCGCAAGGCCAGCGCAACGATGGTCAGGGTGGGATTAGCCCAACCCGATGTCGGAAACAGCGAACTGCCTGCGACATACAGATTGTCGAGCCCGTGGACCCGCCCAGTACCATCGGTCACGCCTTCACGCGGGCTGTCCGCCATGCGGGTCGTGCCCATGTGGTGATAACCGCCGATCGGATGCGTGCTGATCAGCGGATCGGTCTGCCACGCCCTGGACGCGTCATTGAGCCATGCGGCCGGCTCGACCGTGCCGAGGCCGAGACGATGCAGCTCACGACCCAGCGCCGATACGAGTCCGGCGACGCTATCGACGTCGATCGCGCTCGTCCGCCAGTCGAGCACAGGCCGGGGCATTCCGAGCGCGTCGAGCTCTGCGCCGAGCCTGACGCGGCTGTCGGGGTTCGGCGCCTGCTCGGCTCGGACGACCAGAGCGATCTCACCCAGTCCGAGCTTCTCCTGCAGCCAAGGCCGTGCGGGATCGACCACCCGCTGCGCCGCGTTGACCGTCCGCTTGAGCGTCTTCCATAGTCCACGCCCCCGTGCGGTCGGCGCCGTGCCGTGCTTCATTCGTTCATAGGCCGCCATCAGCAGGGCCTGACGGCCATCGGCGGGACGCCGACAGGCGATCGTCAGCGACGTATTGAGCAGCCCTTCGCGCCGCTGCAGCGCTACGGCCGGCGTCAGCAGCGGCGCAAAGGCCAAGCCGCCCGAACGCCTGCGGCCAAAGAGATCGAGCAGTTTCCAACTCGAGCCGCCGACGATCCTGCCACCACGGGCATGCGGATGTTCCATGAAATAGCGCCCGACCTGGTCGCGATCATTGCCCAGCCCGCGGGTCATGACCGAGCGCGAGGCCAGCAGCAGGCGAGGATTTTCGATTCCGCCTGCTGCCAGCACGAACTGCCGCGCGCTGACCGTCATGCGATTTGCGTTCAGGCTGCGCAGACGCAGCCGCTCGATCCCGCGTCCCGACGGAGCGGCGACGATCTCACGAACCGTCGCATGTGTGACGACCGTGCAGCGGGGATGGTCGAGGAGATCGGCACAATTGCGGATGCTGAAGCGGTCGAAGCGCTGGTCGAATTGCCAGAGCGGAAGCGCCAGTTCGTGGGGATCGAAGGCTGGTAGAAGATCCCCGAGCAGCGCGTCGGCCGAGGGCGGCTCCGCCGGCAATCCGAATGTCCGCCGCGCTTCGGCATAATAGGGTTCGAGTTCGGCGGCGGTAATAGGCCAGCCGGAATGATGCACCCAGGATCGCTGCTCGAAATCGATCGGGTCGAGCGCGGCGCAGCGACCGCCCCAGATGGCGGTGGTCCCGCCGAAGAAACGCAGCCGCGAATCCTTCAGCGGGTAATAATCGAGCCCGATCGAGCGGCCCCGGTTAAGGTCCGCCGTCGCGTCTTCATGGTCGAAGCCACCGCTTTCCAGAATTGCGACCGATGCGCCCGTCGCGAGCAGACGCCGCGCAAGCGAAAGCCCGGCAGCGCCCGCGCCGACGATCGCGACGTCTGCGGCGATGCCGTCCGGACCGCCCTGCGCAAGGTCGAATCGCATCGTTCAGGCTCCGCGAAGGGGGCGGCGATGCAGGGCATCGAGCGAGGTCGGACAGGCACACATGGTGAAAATACGCGCAACGACCCCATTTTATTCCCACGGATCGACGATTTCGCGAGACTTTCGCCTCGTCGGACTAAGGAAGCTTGCGGGGATTGCGCGTCCGTACCTATTTCGGTTAGCGAATCAGGCCCAAGGAGCGGCACAAAGAAAGACGATGCCAGACGACAGTAGTAGCAGCGCCGCAGACAGCGGCGGACGATGGTGGCGCGGGCTCCGCGCGCTCTTTGCGCCAGAGCAGGAGCCGAGCCTGCGCGACCAGATCGAGGAAGTCATCGAAGAGCATGCCGGCGATGGCAGCGGGGATGACGACGACCTCTCCCACGCGGAGCGCGAAATGCTCCGCAACATCCTCCATTTCGGCGAACGCACCGTGGGCGACATCGGCGTGCCCCGCGGTGACATCATTGCCGTGCCGGAGACGATCGGCTTCGACGACCTTGTGGCTCGCTTCGCCGAGGCCGAGCACAGCCGGCTTCCGGTCTTCGCCGACGACCTCGACCATGTGATCGGCATGGTCCATGTTAAGGACGTGTTCCGCATCGTCGCCACCGGGGCGCCGCGCCCGGACTCGATCGCCGGCCTCATTCGCCAACCCCGCTACGTGCCTTCCTCGATGCGCATCATCGACCTGCTGGCGGAGATGCGCGAAACGCGGACGCATCTGGCGATCGTGCTGAACGAATATAGCGGCACCGACGGTCTCGTCACGATCGAGGATCTGGTCGAGGAAATCGTCGGTGACATCGAAGACGAGCATGACGAGAAAGAGGAAGACCTCCTGATCCCGCTCGGCGATGCGATCTGGTCGGCCGATGCCCGCGCCGAACTCGAGGATGTCGCGCGGCTGATCGATCCCCGCCTCGCCGACATCGACGACGATGTCGAGACGCTCGGCGGTCTTGCCTCGTCGCTGGCCGGCCATGTGCCGCTGCCCGGCGAGATATTGGAGCATCCCAGCGGCTGGCGACTCGAGATCGCGGATGCCGATGAGCGGCGGGTGAAGAAGCTCTTGCTCCATCCGCCGCTTCCCGAGACGGCCGATCAGGACTGAAGCGCGGAGAGGCGACCTTTTTCGCCGATATGCGTTGAGGATACGGAACGATCCCCGGAGAGGCCAGATGACGACGAAGAAGAAAATCCTGCTGTCCCTGCCGCTCGTCGCGCTCATTGCCGCCGGTGTGGGCGTCTATGTCATGGCGACAGATGAACGTGCCACGGTCGACTTCGCGGCCGTGGTCGGGGCGAAGCCAAAGCTCGTCGATCCCAAGGAGCAATTGATACCGACGGTGGCGGTGGCCAAAGCCGTGGGCTGGAAGACGGGCGAGGCACCGACCGCAGCCGCCGGGCTTTCCGTCGCTCCCTTCGCGGAGGGTCTAGACCATCCGCGCTGGATCTACGTCCTCCCCAATGGCGACGTGCTGGTCAGCGAGAGCAATTCGCCACCGCGCGACGGGGACAATGGTGGCGGTGGCGTCACCGGCTTCGTCATGAACAAGATGATGGACCGAGCCGGGGCCGGCGTCCCCTCGCCCAACCGCATCATCCTGCTCCGCGACGCCGACGGCGACGGCAAGGCGGAGTTGAAGACAGTCCTGATCTCGGGCCTGAATTCCCCCAGCGGCATGGCTTGGGCCGACGGTCAGCTCTATATCGGCAACACCGATGCCCTGGTCCGCGTACCTTTCCAGCCCGGCCAGACGAAGATCGACGCGAAGCCGGTCACCGTCGCAAAACTGCCCGGCGGCTATAATCACTGGGCACGCAACCTGCTGCTCGCACCCGACAACAAGTCGATCTACGTCGCGGTGGGGTCGGCCTCGAATGTCGGCGAGCAGGGCATGGAGCTGGAGCAGAAGCGCGCCGCCATCCTCCAGATCGAGCTGCCCTCGGGCAAGGATCGCATCTTTGCCTATGGGCTGCGCAATCCCAACGGCCTCGCTTTCGAGCCGAGCACGGGTGACCTGTGGACGACGGTCAACGAGCGCGACATGATCGGTTCGGACCTCGTCCCCGACTATTTGACCGAGGTCCAGTTGGGTGGCTTCTATGGCTGGCCCTGGTATTATTGGGGCGGCTATATCGACAAGCGCGTGCCCGAGCCGGAGCAGGACCTTCAGTCCTATGTCATCCGCCCAGATTATGCTCTGGGACCCCATGTGGCCGCACTCGGAATGACCTTCTCGAAGGATGCGATCCTCGGTCCGTCTTACGCCAGCGGCGCCTTCATCGCCGAACATGGCTCGTGGAACCGCCGTCCGCGGTCGGGCTACAAGCTGGTGTTCGTGCCCTTCGCGCAGGGCAAGCCAATGGGCAAACCACGGGATGTCCTGACCGGCTTCCTCTCTCCGTCCGAGGAGGCGCGCGGACGGCCGGTCGCCGTGGCGGTCGGGAAGCGGGGTGGCCTGCTCGTCACCGACGACGTGGGCGGCAAGGTCTGGCGTGTGACTGCGGCTGCCGCAGGCGTAGCGGAACCCTGACGGGACGGCCGGGCGGGGTTCCCCGCCTCGGCGCAGTCAGATCAGCTGACTGAGCTTGGATGGCGCCGGAAAGGCCGTCGGCTGTTCGACGACCGGTGGTGCATCGAAACGGTGCCAGCCGCCGGCCGATAGCCGTTCGAGCGGCTGAAAGCGCGTCTTGTACTGCATGCGCGGCGAACCCTCGACCCAATAGCCCAGATAGACATAGGGCAGGCCGCTCTCGACCGCGCGGCGGATATGCTCGAGGATGATGAAAGTGCCGAGACCCGGGCGCTGTTCATCCTCGGTTTCGAAGAAGCTGTAGACCATCGACAGCCCGTCGGCCTGCATGTCGGTCAGGCAGGCGCCAACCAGGCGGCCGGGCCGTCCGTCGACCGACGGCTCACGATATTCGACGACGTTGGTCTTGACCGGAGTCTGCTCGACCATGTCGGCAAAATCCAGCTCGTCCATCTGCGCCATGCCACCGCCCGGATGGCGAGCCTTGAGATAGCGTCGCAGCAGCGCGAACTGCTCCTCGGTCGTCCAGGGCTTGCACACGCTGATCTCGAGATCGGCATGGCGGCGCATCAGCTTGCGCTGGCTGGCGTTGGGTTTGAACTCCCCCGCGACGACGCGGACCGAGACGCAGGCCTGGCAATCGACACAACTCGGTCGATAGGCGACACCCTGGCTGCGGCGAAAGCCGATGCGGCCCAGCGCATCATTGAGATCGGCCGCGTTCGGGCCCGACAATTCGGTGAACACCTTCCGCTCGGTCCGGCCCGGGAGATAGGGACAGGGACCCGGCGTGGTCACGAAGAAACGGGGGAAGCGAAACTGTGCCGTCATTTCGAAAGCATGCCCCCTGTCACGTAGTGCACCTCGGTCGAATCGGACTATGCCTACGCACGAACGTCATGAAAAGAGCATTAACCTCGATTCTTTCGGCTATGTTGACCAGCGCATCCGCCGAAAGGCGAAGTGCTCAGGCCGCCTCGATCGGCGTCACCTCATAGCCTTCCTTGCGCAATGCCTGGAGCAGCCGCTCGAGATGCTGCGCGTCGCGGGTCTCGCATTCGATGTCGGCAATGAGTCCCTTGGCGGGCAGCGTCGTGAAGACGCGCTGGTGGTACACCTCGACGATATTGACCTGCTGCTCGTCGAACACGCGGGCGACGTGGAAGAGCGCACCGGGCCGATCCTGGAGACGGATCCGCAGGCGCGCCAGCCGGCCCGAGCGGGCGAGATCGCGCAGAAGCACATTGGCGAGCAGCCGGGTATCGATATTGCCACCGCACAGGATGATGCCGACGTTGCGGCCCTTGAACCGCTCGGGATGCGCGAGCAGCGCCGCGAGGCCTGCCGCGCCTGCGCCCTCGACCACCGTCTTTTCGATCTGGAGCAGCATCGATACCGACGTCTCGAGGTCGCGTTCGGCGACGAGAACGATGTCGTCGACCAGCGCCTTGACGATTCGCGACGTCAGCGCGCCCGGCTGCTTGACCGCGATGCCCTCCGCCAGCGTGTCACCCTCGCAAGGCAGGGTCACGCCCTTTATCTGGGCATACATCGACGGATAGAGCTCGGCCTGGACGCCGACCACCTGGATCGGGCGGCCCGTCGCGCGGGCCACGACGGCCGCGCCGGAGATCAGGCCGCCGCCGCCGATCGGCACGATCAGCGTGTCGATCTCGGGAGCATCCTCGAGCATTTCGAGCGTCACCGTGCCCTGACCCGCTATCACATCGGCGTCGTCGAACGGATGGACGAAGGTCAGGCCTTCCTGCTCGGCCAGCGTGCAGGCGGCCGCATAGGCGTCGTCGAAGCGCTCGCCCGAGAGGATGACGCGAGCGCCATGGCCTTCGGTCTGCTGGACCTTAACCGTCGGCGTGGGCTTCGGCATGACGATCGTGACGGGAATGCCGAGGCGCGCGCCATGATAAGCGAGCCCTTGGGCATGGTTGCCGGCCGAGGCCGCGATCACGCCGCGCTGGCGCTGCTCCTCGTCGAGCAGGCTGAGCTTGTTGAGAGCGCCACGCTCCTTGTAGGCTGCGGTGAACTGCAGATTTTCGAACTTCAGCCAGACATTGGCCCCGGTAATCCGACTGAGCGTGCGGCTGTGCATGATCGGCGTCCGCACGATCGAGGGCGCGATGCGGGCGTGCGCCGCGCGGACATCATCGAAGGTCACGGGGACGCCATGCGCGTCGCTGCTGCTCTGCTGGGTAGCCATAGTGTCGGCGCCCATAGACGATTGCGCAGCAGACTCCTAGCGCAGGCTCCGATTCCGCCCTATGCGATGCATCCATGGCAAAGGTGAGCTTTCTCGGGCTGGGCGCGATGGGCGCCCCCATCGCAAGGCATCTGGCGGCCGCAGGCCATGATGTCACCGTCTACAACCGCACGCGCGCCAAGGCCGAGGCCTGGGTCGAAAAGCATGGGGGGCGGCTCGCGCCGACCCCGGCCGCTGCTGCCGAGGATGCCGACGCAGTCTTCTCCTGCGTCGGCGCCGACGGCGACCTGGAAACGGTGACGCTGCGCAGCGACGGCTGCTTCCGCGCGATGAAGAAGGGCGCCCTCTACGTCGATCACACGACGGCATCCGCACGCATCGCTCGCCAGCTGGCAGTGGAGGGCCGCGACCGCGGCCTGCTCGTCGTCGACGCGCCCGTGTCGGGCGGCCAATCCGGCGCTGAGGCAGGCACCCTCGCGATCATGTGCGGCGGTTCGGACAAGGCCGTCGAGGCGGCGATCCCGCTGATGCAGGCCTATTCGTCCCGGATCGTCCATATCGGCGGTCCCGGCGCGGGACAGACCACCAAGATGGTCAACCAGATTTGTATCGCCGGTGCCATGCAGAGCGCGGCCGAGGCGCTGCGTTTCGCCCAGAATGCCGATCTCGACCTCGACAAGGTGTTCGAGGCGATCTCGGGAGGGGCGGCGGCCAGCTGGTATATGGTGAACCGCTGGAAGACGATGTCCGAGGAGAGCTTCGACTTCGGCTTCGCGGTCGACTGGATGCGCAAGGATCTCGGCATCGCGATCGAGGAAGCCCGCTCGAACGGTGCCGCCCTGCCCTTTGCCGCGCTTGCGGACCAATTTTATGGCGAGACGCAGGCGCTGGGCTGTGGGCGTCTCGACATCTCCTCGGTGGTCAAGCGACTACCGCGCACATGATCGCTCGCATCGCCGGCGCCAGCCGCTGGGCGCTCGCCGCCCTGGCCCTGATCGCTTCGCCCGCCATTGCCGATGGGCTGGTCGACAATGCGAACGGTTACAGCTTCGACGACAAGGGTCAGTTGGTCCGGTTCGACGGGCTCCTGGTCGACAGCCAGGGGCGCGTTGCCAAGCTGCTCCAGCGTGGCGACAAACGCCCGGAGCGGCTCGATTTCCGTCTCGATGCCAAGGGCCGCACCGTGATCCCGGGGCTGATCGACGCCCATGGCCATGTGATGGGGCTAGGCGAGGCGGCGCTTTCGCTCGACCTGTCCGCGACGAAGAGCCTAACCGAAGCCCAGGAAGCGCTCCGGCGCTACGCCGCGGATCGCCCCACCCCGCTGTGGATACGCGGCGGCGGCTGGAATCAGGAGCGCTGGCAACTCGGCCGCTTCCCAACAGCGGCCGATATCGATGCGATCGCGCCGGGTCGTCCGGTCGTGCTCGACCGCGTCGACGGCCACGCCCTGCTCGCGAACAGCGCTGCGATGGCGGCGGCCGGAATCACCGCCGCGACCAAGGATCCACCCGGCGGCCGCATCGAGCGCGACGGCAAGGGAAAGCCGACCGGCGTTTTCGTCGACGCCGCGCAGCAATTGGTCATGTCCGCGGTGCCCGCGATGCTTCCGCGCGAGCGCGACGCCGCCCTGGCCAAGGCGCAGGACATCCTGCTCGGCTATGGCATCACCGCCACCGCCGACATGGGCACTTCGCCCGATGACTGGCTGACCATGCGCCGCGCGGGCGATGCAGGCAGGCTCAAGCTTCGGATCATCTCCTACGCCGGCGGCATACCCGCTCTGCTTGCGATCGCGGGCACCGGCCCGACGCCATGGCTCTATGACGGCCGGCTGCGCATGGTCGGGGTAAAGCTGTATGACGATGGCGCGCTCGGCTCGCGCGGCGCCTGGCTGAAGGCGCCCTATGCCGACGCACCGGGCCAGAAGGGCCTTCGTTTCCTCGAGGACGCCAAGCTCCGCAATCTGATGAGCCGAGCGGCGATGGACGGCTTCCAGACCGCCGTCCACGCGATCGGCGACGCCGCCAACGAGCAGGTGCTCGGGGCGATCGAGGAATTGTCCGACACCTACAAGGGCGATCGCCGCTGGCGCATCGAACATGCCCAGATCGTCGATCCGTCGGACCTGCCGCGTTTTGCGAAGAACGGCATCATCGCCTCGATGCAGCCGGTCCACCAGACATCGGACCATGCCATGGCCGAGGCGCGGCTGGGATCCGGCCGGCTCGGCGGCGCCTATGCCTGGAAGACGATGCTCGACAATAAAGTGCCCCTCGCTTTCGGCTCGGACTACCCGGTCGAAAGCCCGAACCCCTTCCCGGCGCTCGCCGCCGCAATCAGCCGGCAGGATCCTTCCGGCCAGCCGCCCGGCGGGTGGCAGCCGCAACAGGCGATCAACATCGCCGAGGCCGTGCGCGCCTTCACCGCGACCGCCGCCTTCGCCGGCTTCGCCGAGGACCGGATCGGCTCGCTCGCTCCCGGACATTTCGCCGACTTCGTGATCCTCGATCGCGACATCTTCACCGCAGGGGTCGCCGACCTGCGCGGCGCCAGAGCTGTTGAAACCTGGATTGCGGGCAAGCGGGCCTGGACCGCCCCCTGATCGCCCGTTCGCGCGTTCCATTGTAACATATGCCGGGCAATGACCGGCCGTCCTTCCGACCTGAAGAGTATCGGATACCCATGAAGACCTCGCTTCTCGCTGCCCTTCTTGCAACCGCCACCACCTCGGCACAGGCGGCACCGCCACCGAAGCCCAAGCTGATCGTTGCCATCTCGGTGGACCAGTTCTCGTCCGAGGTCTTCCAGCGCTATCGCGACAGCTATGTCGCAGGCCTCAAAACGCTTGCGGGGGGAATCGCCTATCCCGTCGCCTATCATAGCCAGGCTGCGACCGAGACCTGCCCAGGGCATTCGGCGATCCTGACCGGTCGATATCCGACCAATACGGGCATTATCGCCAATGACTGGATCGACCGAAAGACGGGGAAGAGCGTCTATTGCCTCGCCGTGCCGGGCCAGTCGGATCCGAACGCGAGAGGGCATCAGAACATCCGTGCGACGACGCTGGGCGATTGGACCAAGGCGGCCGAGCCGGGCGCCCGCGTGTTCGCCGTGTCCGGCAAGGATCGGGGCGCGATCACCATGGCCGGCAAGACGGCCGATGGCGTCTATTGGTGGGCGGACGGCAAGGGCTTCGTCACCTCTCCCTATGCGGGCCCGACGACCGAAGCGGTCACCGCCCCTGCCGCCGCGTTCGATGCGGCGCTACTGGCGCGATGGGCGAAGCGCCCGCCCAAGCTCTGGCCGAAACTGCCCAAGCGTTGCGCGGCGCTTCAGAAGGCGCATCATTTCGGCGACATCGACATCTCCGGCCGGGTGCCGCCTGAAGCGGAAACGGAGTCGCTCAACGCCAAGGACTTCCTGTCGACCAGAGCTTTCCAGGGCTCGCTCCGCGCTTCACCGCTCTATGATTCGCTCGCCGTCGATTTCGCGACGCAGATTCTTGCCCGCGAGAAGCTGGGGCAGGGCCCCAAGACCGATGTCCTGACCGTGAGCCTGTCGGCCACCGACTATATCGGCCACCGCTTTGGCAATGGCGGCGCGGAAATGTGCGCGCAGCAAGCGGCACTCGACGCGACGATCGGTCGGCTGCTCAAGGCGGTGGAAGCGCAGAAGGTGCCGTTCGTCGTCGTGCTGACCGCCGACCACGGCGCGACCGATGCCGCCGAGCGCGAGCATGAGCATGACGCCAAGGCGACCCGGCTCGATTCGCGTGCCTTCCTGGCCCGGCTCGACGGCGCGCTGAAGAGCGAGCTGAAGTTGACCGAATCACCCCTTCTCGGCGGTGACCCGACCCAGATCTACATCAAGGCGATGGACGACGAGGCAAAGCGCGTCGCCATCCGTACTGCCGCATTGGCCTGGATCCGACAGCAGCCGGAGGTGGTCGAGGCCTATACCGGGCCTGAAATCGAAGCGGCTGCGGTCCCGATCGGCACGCCGCCCGAGATGATGACGCTGCTACAGCGACTGCGTCTCAGCTATGATCGCGAGCGTTCGGGCGACATCATGGTCGTCTTCCGCGAACGCACGTCCTTCGGTCGCCCGCAGAAGGCGGGAGATACGGTCGCCGGCCATGGCACGCCGTGGGACCATGACCGGCAGGTGCCAATCCTGTTCTGGTGGCCTGGCGCGCCCAAGGAAGATCGCAAGGTCAGCGCCGAGGTGGTCGACATCGCCCCCACCCTCGCGGGCGTCGCCGAGGTCAGGCCGCCGGTTCCGGTGGATGGACGCTGCCTGGATCTGGGCGGCAACTGCCCGAAATAAGCGCAAGTCAGTCGAACAGGCGGTGCTTCAACGAGGCCGCCTGTCGGTAGAACCAGCGGTAGACGCGGCCCTTCAGGCTTCCGTCCTCGACGCCCATCGCCTGGAGCAGCTCGATCCTACCGATCGCCACATTATCGGCGACCTTCTTCACGCTGCCGGTCCAGTCGGCGACCAGGCTGGTCGGCCAGCTTGCCTCGCGGACCTGGGAAGCATGATTGCCGGTCACGACGAGATCTGAGGAGGGGTTCGTTCTCCCTTCGGCCGATACTGCAATGAACGCCGACCGGTTCTCCTTGTCGGCTCCCTGCACCATTACGTTGCGGAGGATATGGCCCGACGCCCCTTCGGGAAGGTCGACCATGTAATTGGTGGCGCGCCCCTCGGTGTCGTCGAAGCTGCTGTCGGCGACCTCGATCCGGCGCGCACGACTCTTCACATAATGGCCGCCCAACCCCCGCTCGAACCGGCTACGCCGGACGATGACCTCGCGATAGGCTCCGAGATAGACCGAGTGGGCGCAGGCCAGACCCCGGTCGCAACGACCCAAGCCGGAAAAGGTCGAGCGGTCGATCAGAATCGACGAGGCGGGGTCGTCGGCGCCGAGAATGCCCTGCTCCGAATTGCGGAACAGGCTGCCCGACACGACCAGATCGCCCTTCTCGATCCGTATCCCGGCGCCATTGCCTTCCGGGACCCTCATATTCTCAAAGACCAGCCCCTCGACGCGCGCCTCGCTTCCGCGAAGGACGAGCGCCGCCTTCCCCTCGCAAATGCCTCCGTCGAAGACCGCCCTGAGCGGACGCTCGGCCCGATAGCGGATGCGGCCCGCCTGCTGCACGGCGCAGTCGGAATAGCGGCCGGGCGCAATCAGGATCGTGCCGCTTTCGTCGCCGATTGCGGAGACGGCTGCGGCGAGCGTCGCGAAGGACTGGCCGCTCGATTCGATCGTGAACGGCCCGCCCAAGGCAGGACCGGACAGGCTCAGCAGGGCGATCAGACCGACGAGACGCATTCGGGCCTCCTAACGCATCATGCGTGAGGAATTGCTTAGCGCCTTGTCGATCGCGATCGCGGCCTTCGTCAATCCAGGTTCGGCCGCAGCCAGCGCTCCGCCGTGTCGAGATCAACGTCGCGGCGCGCCGCATAATCCTCGAGTTGGTCGCGACCGACCCGCGCCACGCCGAAATAGCTCGCCTCCGGATGTCCGAAATAGAAGCCCGACACGGCCGCCGTCGGTAGCATGGCGAAGCTCTCCGTCAGGACGATACCGGCATTGTCGCTGGCCTTGAGCAGGTCGAACAGGATCGGTTTTTGGCTGTGATCGGGGCAGGCCGGATAGCCGGGCGCCGGACGAATGCCGCGATACTGCTCCTTGATCAGCGCCTCGTTGGTCAGCTGTTCGCCCTCGGCATAACCCCATAGATCGGTGCGGACATGCTGGTGGAGCCGCTCGGCAAACGCCTCGGCCAGGCGGTCCGCAAGCGCCTTCAGCAGGATGTCGCGATAATCGTCATGGTCCGCCTTGAAACGGGCGACATGCTCGTCGATCCCATGAATGCCGACCGCGAAGCCGCCCAGCCAGTCGCCGGCGGGGGCGACGAAATCGGCCAGGCACATATTCGCCCGCCCCTCGCGCTTGCGGATCTGCTGCCGCAGGAAGGGCAGCCGCACCTCGCCGCTCTCATGCTCGACGAAGACGTCGTCGCCCGACGAACGCGCCGGCCAGAGCGCCGCCACGCCGCGCGCGGTCAGCCACTTCTCGGCGATGACGGTATCGAGCATCTGCTGCGCATCGGCGAACAGATTGCGCGCGCTTTCGCCGACGATCTCGTCGTCGAGGATCGCCGGGTAGTTGCCCGCCAGCTCCCACGCGCGGAAAAACGGCGTCCAGTCGATATAGGGACGCAGATCCTCCAGCGACCAGTCGGCGAAGACATGCAGGCCGGGCTTGTTCGGCGCTTCGGGCTTCAGCGCGAAGTCGGCGACGAACGCGTTGGCGCGCGCTTCTTCGAGCGTCGCCAGTTCATTCTGCCCCTTGCCTTCGCGGGCGCGTCGGACGGCGTCATAATCGGCGGCGGTCTTCGCGACGAAATCGTCGCGCTGCGTGTCCGACAACAGCGTAGACGCGACCCCGACCGCGCGGCTCGCATCGAGCACATGGATGACGGGGCCCTCATAGGCGGGCGCGATCCGCAGCGCCGTATGCACCTTTGAGGTGGTGGCACCACCGATCAGCAGCGGCATCGTCATCTTGCTGCGCTGCATTTCCGCCGCGACCGTCACCATCTCGTCGAGCGATGGCGTGATCAGCCCCGACAGGCCGATGATGTCGGCGTCATTCTCGTTGGCGGCTTTCAATATGTCCATCCAGGGCACCATCACGCCCAGGTCGATGACCTCATAGCCGTTGCACTGGAGGACCACGCCGACGATGTTCTTGCCGATGTCGTGGACGTCGCCCTTGACCGTCGCCATGATGATCCGGCCCTTGGCGCGCTGTCCGGCGGTCTTCTCCGCCTCGATGAAGGGCAGCAGATAGGCGACCGCCTTCTTCATCACGCGGGCCGACTTGACCACCTGCGGCAGGAACATCTTGCCCGAACCGAACAGGTCGCCGACCACGTTCATGCCATCCATCAGCGGCCCCTCGATCACCTCGATCGGGCGTGCGAAATGCTGGCGCGCTTCTTCGGTGTCGTCGACGACATAGGCATCGATGCCCTTGACGAGCGCATGTTCGAGGCGCTTGGCAACATCCCAGCCGCGCCATTCCTCGGCGGCCTTCTCGGCAGCGGCATCGGTACCACGGAAGCGTTCGGCCAGCGTGATCAGGCGCTCGGTCGCATCGTCGCGCCGATCCCAGATGACGTCCTCGCAGGCTTCGCGCAGTTCGGGGTCGATCGCGTCATAGACGTCGAGCTGGCCGGCGTTGACGATGCCCATGTCCATGCCCGCCTGGATGGCGTGGTAGAGGAATACGCTGTGCATCGCGCGACGCACAGGTTCGTTGCCGCGGAAAGAAAAGCTGAGGTTCGATACGCCGCCCGAGATGTGGCAATGCGGACAGCGCTTCTTTATCTCGGCGGTCGCCTCGATGAAGTCGATCGCATAGCGGCGATGCTCGTCGATGCCGGTCGCCACCGCGAAGATGTTCGGATCGAAGATGATGTCTTCGGATGCGAATCCGTCCGCCACCAGCAAGCGGTAGGCGCGCTCGCATATCTCGACCTTGCGCTCCTTGGTGTCCGCCTGCCCGACCTCGTCGAACGCCATCACGACGACCGCCGCACCATAGGCCCGGCACTTGCGCGCCTGGGCGAGAAACGCCTCCTCGCCCTCCTTCATGCTGATCGAATTGACGATCGGCTTGCCCGACACGCATTTCAGGCCTGCCTCGATCACCGACCATTTCGAGCTGTCGATCATCACCGGCACGCGCGCGATGTCCGGTTCGGCCGCGATCAGCTTGAGGAAGGTTGTCATCGCCACCTCGGCGTCGAGCAGCCCCTCGTCCATGTTGACGTCGATAATCTGCGCGCCGTTCTCCACCTGCTGCCGCGCGACCTCGACCGCCTTCGTGTAATCGCCGCCCATGATCAGCTTCTTGAACGCGGCCGATCCGGTCACGTTCGTCCGCTCGCCGATGTTCACGAACTGCGCAGTGGAGGTGGTCGTCATTATGTCGGGTCTTCCAGATCGTCGGGTCAGCGGCAGGTCGGCGCCGGTCTATGGGTTCGGCGGTCAGGCCACCATCGTCATCGGATCGAGCCCGGCGAGCCGGGTGCGATGGTCGTGCACGTGGGGCTCGCGCGGAGGCTTGCCCTTCACTGCCGCGGCCATGGCAGCAATGTGCGCGGGGGTCGAGCCGCAGCATCCGCCAACGACGTTGACCAGCGCCTGATCGGCCCACTCGCCGATGAAGCCGCCGGTGGTGGCCGGCTGCTCGTCATATTGGCCCAGATCATTGGGCAGGCCCGCATTGGGGTAGATCATGACCAGCGTGTCCGCCAAGGCGGACAGGACCTGCACGTGCGGACGCAGCAGGTCGGCACCGAAGGCGCAGTTGAGGCCGATCGTCAGCGGATGCGCATGGCGCACCGAATGCCAGAAGGCCTCGACCGAATGGCCCGACAGATTACGGCCCGACATGTCGGTGATCGTCATCGACAACATGATCGGAATCTCGGTGCCGCGCTTCGCCTGTTCATCCAGAACCGCCATGATCGCGGCCTTGGCGTTGAGCGTGTCGAACACCGTCTCGATCAGAATGAAATCGCAACCGCCGTCGAGCAAGCCGGCGACCTGGTCCTGATAGACATCGCGCATCGTGTCGAAGTCGATCGCGCGATAGCCGGGATCGTTGACGTCGGGCGACAGCGACAGCGTCTTGTTGGTCGGGCCGATCGCCCCCGCGACGAAGCGGGGGCGACCGTCGCGTGCGGCATAGTCGTCGGCCGCCTTGCGCGCAATCGACGCCGCCGCGAGGTTCATCTCGCGGACCAGATGGACGGCGTCATAGTCGCCCTGGCTGATGATATTCGCATTGAAGGTGTTGGTCGACACGATGTCCGACCCCGCATCCAGATATTGGCGCGTGATCGCGTCGATCACGTCGGGCCGGGTCAGCACGAGCAGGTCGTTATTGCCCTTCTGGTCGCAAGGCAGGTCGAGGTCGCCGCGATAATCGGCTTCCTGCAGCTTGTAGCTCTGGATCATCGTGCCGAAGGCGCCGTCGGTCAGCAGGATGCGCTGCTTCGCCTGGTCGCGGAAGATCGCTGCGGCTTCTGATTTGTGCATGTCGTGTCCCCCGTCCGGTCTCAGGCCGCGGCCTCTAGACCCGCGCCCTTGGCGCGCAGCCCCAGGAGATGGCAGATCGAGAAGGCCAGTTCCGCGCGGTTGAGCGTGTAGAAATGAAATTCGCGGACGCCGCCTGCATAGAGGCGGCGGCACATCTCGGCCGCGACCGTCGCCGCAACTAGCTGACGCGCGGCGGGATGGTCGTCGAGGCCCTCGAACAGCCGGTCCATCCAGGCCGGAATCGCCGCTCCGCACATCGCGGCGAATTTGCGCGTCTGCGCGACGTTCGAAACCGGCAGGATGCCGGGCACGATCTCGCCCTCTATCCCCGCGGCGCGCGCCTTGTCGCAGAAGCGGAAGAAGGTTTCGGGCGAAAAGAAGAACTGGGTGATCGCACGCGTCGCGCCCGCATCGAACTTCGCCTTCAGATTGGCGAGGTCGCTCTCCAGGCTGATCGCTTCGGGGTGGCTCTCGGGATAGGCCGCAACCGAAATCTCGAAAGGGTGAATCGCCTTGAGGCCCGCCACCAGCTCGGCCGCGTTGCGATAGCCCTCGGGGTGCGGCGAAAAGCTGGCGCCCTGCGTCGGCGGATCACCGCGCAGAGCGACGATGTGGCGCACGCCTGCGGCCCAATAGGCGCGCGCGATCTCGTCGATATCGGCCTTGCTCGCCTCGACGCAGGTGAGGTGTGCAGCGGCGGGAATGCCCGTCTCGCGCACGATCCGCTCGACCGTCTGATGGGTGCGTTCGCGCGTGGACCCGCCTGCGCCATAGGTTACCGAGACGAAACGGGGTGCGAGTGGCGCCAGCGTCTGGATCGCGGCCCACAGGCTATCCTCCATCTTCTCCGTCTTCGGCGGGAAGAATTCGAACGAGACGGCGGCATCGCCGGTGAGGTCGGCGAACAGCGGCGTATCGAGGGCCCGGCGGGCTTCCTCGAGCTGACTGAATGGAACAGTGCTCATGATGCTACCTTCAACTGCGCACGCTGACTGCGCACGCCCAACCAGAGTTTGACCGTCAATGCGTCGCCGACCAGTTCCTCGACCCGATCGAGGCCGAGACCGGCCGAACCGAACCAGCCGCCGATCTGATCATCCGTAAAGCCGAGGCGCGCATGGGCGTCACGGGTGCGGAGTTCCTCCAGATCGTGACTGGCGAAATCGACGATGAGCAGCCGGCCGCCGGGAGACAGGAGCCGCGCGCATTCGGCAATCGCTGCCGACGGGTGGTGCGCGAAATGCAAAACCTGATGGAGCAGAACGAGGTCCGCCATCCCATCGGCCAGCGGCAGCGCATACATGTCGCCCTGGCGCAAATCGGCCCCGTCGAGTCCAGCCTCCGCAAGCTTCACGCGGGCAAGGCGGAGCATTTCGGGACTACGGTCGATTCCCATGGCCGAGCATGCACGCGGGCCAATCAGTTCGATCATCCGTCCCGTACCCGTGCCGATATCGACGAGTCGGCCCACCGGGGCGCCCGACAGGATGGACAGGATACGTCCTTCGACGGCGCTTTCCGGCACGTGGAGCGACCGAATCGCGTCCCATTCCTCGGCATGTTCGGCGAAGTAGCGCGCCGCCGCCGCCGCGCGATCCGCCCGCACGGCCGTCAGCCGCGCACGGTCGGTCGCGACCCAGGCCGCTTCGCCCTCACTGGTCCAGCCATCCATGGCGGCGAAGAGCGGCGAGACCGCCTGTTCCTGCCCCAGCCCCAGGAAGACCCAGCTGCCCTCCTTGCGCCGTTCGGCCAGCCCGGCATCGGTCAATATCTTCACATGTCGTGAAACCCGTGGCTGGCTTTGTCCCAGAACCTGTGCCAGCTCGCCGATCGACAATTCCATCGCACGCAGCAGATGGAAGATGCGAAGACGGGTCGGGTCGGCAAGCGCCCGGAAGATGGCCAATGCGTCGAGCGGCATATATGCAGACATAAAGAAATCTTTATATGCGGTCAAGACGCTTGCCCGCAGGCACGGCGCGCGGCATGCCGTCGCGACAAGGAACTTCGCGGGGCTCCACGAGTCTCGCCGCCAACGGGCCGACTGCCCGAAAAGGAATCGATCATGCGTTCATCGGCACGGATTGCGGGCGTCGCGGCCCTGGGCCTGCTGCTTTCCGCCTGCACCTCGACGCGCGTCGGGACGGACCGGCTCGCTGAAAAGGATCCGCTCGAGGGATTCAATCGCGCGGTGTTCTCGGTCAATCGCGGGGCGGACAAGATCCTCGTGAAGCCCGTGACGCAGGTCTATCGCGGCGTCACGCCCAAGCCGGCCCGCGATGGCATCCGCAACTTCTTCGCCAATGTCAGCGAACCCTTTTCCTTCATCAACAACATCCTGCAGGGCAAGGGCGATCGCGCCGTGCGCAATGTCGGGCGCTTTCTGGTCAACAGCACCATCGGCGTCGCGGGTCTGTTCGATCAGGCGAGCCGCATGGGGATCAAGCGCGCCGATGAAGACTTCGGCCAGACCCTCGCGGCGTGGGGCGCGAATGGCGGTCCCTATCTGATGCTGCCGCTGCTCGGCCCTTCGACGCTGCGCGATGGCGTGGGCACGGGCAGTTCCTGGTTCCTAGATCCCTACCGCGTATGCACACGCGAATGCGATCTGCCGAAGGGCTCGCAGCTCGCGCTGACCGCGAGCCAGGTGATCAGCATCCGTGATGGCCTGATCGAGAGCGGCGCCGACAATTTCCTCGCATCGACGCTCGATCCTTACGCCGCGACGCGGTCCGCCTATCTCCAGCGCCGCCGTGCGGAGATACTCGACCAGGAAAACAATTTCAGCGCTGGCGCCGACACCGACGCAGGGATCCCGGCGTCGGACGCGATCGGCGCGGCCGATGCCGATGCCGGCCTCGGTATCGCCGATCCGGCTGGCGACGGCGCTGCGCCGACCGTTACGGCACCGGTCAATGAGACCGTTTCGGAGCCGGAAAAACAGCCTGATTAACTACCGGAACAAGAGACATTGCATCGCACTGCGCAAAACGGTAAGAAGTCCCCGCCTGTTTCGGGGGGAAACAAGCCTGAACGTGATTGGAAATCGTTCGAGCCACTCTCTTTTTAATCCACTTCCGGAGAATTCGATCATGAAGAAGATCGTTGCCCTTTCGCTCATCGCCGTTGCTTCGCTCTCGCTGGCCGCCTGCAAGAAGGAAGCCCCCGCTGCCGAGAACAACACCGCGGTCGTCGAGAACGCTGCTGACGCCGTCGTCGACACCAACGCTGCGATGGCTGACTCGAACATGGCTGCTCCGGCGGACAACGCTTCGAACGCGATGTAATTCGCACGCGGTCGCTTCGGCGACCGCGGCTATCGAACAGGGAAGGCCGCGCTTTCGGGCGCGGCCTTTTCTTTTAGGTGTACGCTTTTCGGATCAGCGGAATATCGGCTGGGTGACGAGCAGTTCTTCGGACGCGCAACTTTGGGCGGAAGGTACGGATCCGCTACGTTGCAGCGCGGTAAGTTCGTTGCGCGCCGCAACCACCGCATCCACATAGGCCTGCTCGGTACGGACGACCGCCAGGGTCGTCGAAGCGGCCAGCCGGCCAGCCTCCACAGCGCTCATGCTGTGGGTGCCGCAGACCACGCCGCTCTCACCATAAGCTCGGCCCCGAGCGAGGATCGGCCCGGCTCGCTCGTGGAGAATCTCGGCCAGGATCAAGGCCCAGCTCCACCCTCGCGCAGCGTCCGCCGAGGGATAGTCGTAGCTCATCCGGAGCGAATCGTCCGGAACGACGCAGGTTGCGCCCGATTCGGTGAGCAGCAGGCGCCGCCGCTTGTAATAGGCACGGAGTTCGTTGGCCTCACGCACCACGTCCCGTGAAGCGCGTTCGAGCAGTGCCGCCGTACGCGGCGCCGTCTGCGGCGTGATCGAAAGCCGGGCGGCACAGCCGAAGGCACGCATCATGGTGGCGGCATCGCCGGCCTGATCGGCCGCCGCCATGCTCCAGCGCTCGCTACCTTCCAGGGCGCGCGTGGCCTTGTAAACGTCGCGGTCGGCCTGTCCGCGAGGCTCCTGAGGGATTGGTGCCGGTGGGACTACGTCGACGAGCGTGAGATAGCCCGCATCCAAAAATGGTGCCGGCCCCGCCTGCGCGCCCACCATGGCAGCCGCGCCGGCAAAGGCCACCAGCACACCGCTCTTCACCATTGCCGACCGAAGATTCACGCGCTGCCCCCCCAATACTGACCGGTTCGGCGCTCCCCAGCGCCTCAGTCGTTATAATAGCTGCCGTACCGCTTTTCCTGGCCATAGCCATAGCCATAGTCGTCGGCGGTGAGTCCTGCGCTGTAGCGGTTGAGCACGGTGCCGATGCATGGCGCCGGCGCGAGCAGGCGAAAACTGTCGCGGATCTGCTTGCGCGTCGTCACGCCATCCTCGACGATCATCAGAAAGGCGTCGATCTTCTGGCTGATCACGACCGCATCGTCGTTTGCGAAAACCGGCGGCAGATCGCACAGGCACAGGCTGTTATCGGGCAACTGTCGCATCGCGGCGATCAGCGAATCCATCCGCGTCGACGCCACCAGCTCGTCGGATGCCCCCGCATTGGGATAGCTCGGAAAGATCGTCAGCTGTTCATTCGGTATCGTCCGCGCCACCTGCCGCAGGTCGTTGATCGTCCCGTCCAGAAAATGGGAAACGCCATGCTGCCCGGTCAGGCGGAAGTTCTTGGCAATCGTCGATCGCCGAAGGTCGAAATCAAACAAATAGGTGTGCAGATCGGGCGTACGCGCCAGTGCAGCCGCAAGATTGGTGGCGACGAAACTCTTTCCGACCTTGGGCGTGGGCGAGGTGATTCCGATGATCCGCCATCCGCGCGAGCGCGCAATCCGCAGAATCTGCGCGCGAAGCAGGGTGAAGGGCCGCGAACGGATATCACGGCTGTCGAAGCCGTAAATCCCGCCCTCGCGCAACTGCTCGAAGCTGCGAAGGGGCTCCTCGGGGGTTGCCGCGGGGAGGGCCTCGTCGATACCGGGAGTGGTCGGGACGTTCATGCCGCCTTTGCCTTGTCGCGCCGGCGCAGCATCCCCCGGCCGGCCCTCGCCTTCTTCCGGCCCTTTCCTGCCTTGCCCTTCGGCTTGAGCGTCGGAATGACCACAAGGGGTCCGACGCCAAGCATCTGCTGCAGGGTGGCGGCGCCGCGAATGGGCCGACGCATCAATTCGACGAGAAGTGCCAGGCCGAGACCCAAGGCAATTCCCACCGACAGGCCCCCGACGATCAGCAGGCCCCGGTTGGGCGAATTGGGTTCGTCCGGCAGCGTCGGAGGGTCGACCAGGACGAGGCGTTCGCCGCGTTGTTCCTCGGCCATCTTCTGGGCAGCCTCGGCAGCAAGGAGATTACCCGATATCCGCTCATAATTGCTTCGTAGGCCGTCCGCCTTGGCTTCGAGCTGCCGGATATTCTCCTCGATCAGCGGCGCTCCGCTCTGGGCCACTACCGCCGCGTTCGCCCGCGACATGTCAGCCGACTTGGCGGCGGTCAATGAGGCAATCGTGCGGTTGTTCGCAGCGATCTGGGCGCTGATAGCGGGATTGTTGCGTGGTCCGGTGTTCGCCCGCGCAGCCGCCTTCGCCTCGGTCAGCTTCTGCTTCGCGGCAATGACGTCGGGATGGTTGTCGGAATAGAGCGCCTGCGCAGCAGCGAGAGCCGCCTCCGCCTGCAAGACGCGCTCGTCCGCATTGGTGCTGCCGCTGTTCAGCCGCCCCTGAAGCTCGGTATTTTCGCGTTGGAGCTGGGCGATCTGCACGTCATAATTGGCGGTCGACGGGATGAAGCCTCCGATTCTGGACAAGGCCAAACCGTTGCGCGACTTGATCTCCGATATCCGCCCTTCGAGTTCCGATATCTGCCCCTGGATCTGGCTCGCCTGATCCCGGAGAAAGCCAACGGTCGCATCGGCCTGCGCGGCCAGTTGCGTGCTATCGAGCTTGAGTAGCTTCTCGGTGAACTGCTGGGTCACGGCCTGAGCCTTGGCCGGATCGGAATAGGTGAAGGACACGGCAAAGGCGATCGTGCTGGATGTGCCGCGACGCTCGGCGAGCTTGTCGATGTCCGCGCTCACTGGTGTAATGGCCGTCGCCTCGCGCATCATGTCGATGATCGTCGACAACGAGCGTTTCCGCCTTTCGGCCTGGTAGAGTTCGTTTTGCTGGATGATCTCGATCAGGCCGGGGCGGCTCAATATCTGCTGCTTGATACGGGCGATCCGCTGGTCGATCAGGTCATTGACCGCCGTCGCGGCGATCGCTTCGGGCAGTTCCTTTGACTCGACCACAACTGTGGCCGAGGATTGATAGGCAGCGGGCAGGCCATAGGCCAGGCCGATACCGGTCGCGGTGCTGACGACGAACGGAATGACGACGAGCCAGCGGCGCTGGGCGAGGATCTGCGGCAGATAGGCGAGCAGCCCGTCCGAAAGCTCGACCTCGTTCAACGTCGCCGAATCGGCATTCTCATCCATCTCAGCGCTGCGCCAGCTGGATGGTCGCATAGATATCGCCGCCGATATCCGCCTTTACCGGGAAGCCCTGGCCGAATATGTCGCGATAATAGCCTTCGGCACCGATCCTGATACCGCGCTGCAGCTGATATTCGAGACCGCCACGGCCCGACACGAACTGCCGCGTTCCGAGCAGACCCGCCTGCCCCTCACTGCGCGAATAGCTGCCGTTCCACAGGAACGTCGTGCGTTCGTTGAGCGCGTGCCGGTAATTCACGCCGATCTGCGTCCGTTCGACCGTACTGCCGGCACCCGAGGCGCTGACCGAGCGATCGGCGACGAGGCAGAGATTGGTCCGACGCCCGGTGTGGCAAAGCTGTAGCGAGCCGGCCAGGCCCTGTGTCGAAACAGAGGGAGAAATGCCGGGCAGGTTGAGGCGGCTGAACGACATGCCCAGCGAGGCATCCACCGTCCAGGTCGGGCTGAGCACAGTCGAGAAGGTCACCTGCGGTTGCATGATCAGCGTGCTGAGCCCGGCCGTGTCATATTCGATCCGGTAAACCGAACCGCTGATCCCCACCTTGGTCTTGGCGTTGATCGCGTGCTTCCAGCCGATCCGGCCACCATAGTTGTTGGAATCCGCGCCGCCCGGACCGTTGGCGAAGCGGGTGGCGGTAAAGCCGCCATCGGCGCTGATCTGATCCTTGGGAGTCGCCTGATATTGCCAGCCGCCGCTCGCCGCATAGGTGTTGGACCGGCGGCGGAGGCCGATCAGGTTCACGTCGGGCGCGTCGATCGGATCGCCAGTCACATCGTCCCGTCCCTGGCCGATCACCTCGCTGTCGTAGCGCAGTGCACCGAACACCGTCAGTTTGGTCGTGACCCGCTGCTGCGTTTCAAGCTCCGCGCCATAGGCATCGTTCTTGCCATAGTTGCGGAGATAGCCGGTGCGGTCGAAATGGCCCGAGGCGGTGGTCTGCCCTTTGGCGCTCTGGATGGTCAAACGCGGCGCGACGGATGTCTCGACATAGGTCGCCGAAACATCGCTGCCTGCGGACAGGAATGGGTTGGCGTCATAGCCGAGTCGGTAGTCCGTCTCGACAGAGAAAGTGGTCTTGGCGAGCACCGGCGTCGCGGCTCCCGTCATCAGTATCGCCCCCAATAGCGCGACCCTGCTCCCCCGGTCGATCATGGAACGACCACCGTATCGCCGCTCTGCAATTCGATGATCGCGCCTCGCAGGTCGGCCTGCGACGGAGAACCCTTCATCGCCGTGTCGAGTCTAACGTCGATCACCTGGATCTGTGCCCCCTGCTTTCTGTAGATCTTCACCTTCCCCAGGTCGGCGAACTCGGTCGGACCGCCGGCTACGCTGATCGCCTCGAGCACGTTGACATAGTGGCCCGGCTGGAACGCCCCCGGCTGCCGCACCTTGCCGGCAACCGAAAAGCTGAGTCCGCTGGGGTTCTTGACCGAGACCGTCACACGCGGGACGCTGTTGCGGTATTGGTCCGAGAGACCCGCAGCAATCACGCCCTCGAGGTCCGTCGGCAGCTTGTTGAGCGCGTCGATCCGTCCCACCAGCGGGAAGGAAACGCTGCCATCCGGCAGAACCTTCAGCACGCGCTGGAGGCGTTCATCGCCCCACACGTAGATTTCGATCTCGTCGCCCGGATTGATCCGGTAAGGCTTCAGCGCCCCCGACGAAGGAGCGGTCACCGCAGCCGAACCGGTCACGGCCGAAACGGCGTCAGATGTCTGCGCCCGCGCTACCGAGGCGACCGGAAGGGCGGCCAGCCCAACGGCGAAGGCGATCGTGCGGCATGCCCCCTTCACGCTGCGCCTATCCTGCACGTCATAATCTTTCGTCACTCCCTGGTCCGCTGCCCCCTGCGGATCCCAACCCCCGACAATCCTATGACAAGTGCCTCAAAATCCTGCCGGACGAAATATAAAAAGCCGAATTATGCCTCGCACTTTGCACAAGCTAACATTTGAGCGGCTTGCCGGCACGGGTCGCTGCTGGAGGGCCATCAGCCCAGAGACCGCTCGAAAAATGTGGCGATGTGGTGCGGGCGGGGGGAATCGAACCCCCACAGGTCTCACGACCTTACGGATTTTCGTACCACTTCGGCTTTCGCCGCCGCCCCGAAGGGCGTTTGTGGTCTGGACTATACCTTCGCCCTGCCCGCACGCAGATGTCCGCGCGCGGATGTAGGCGCTGCCCGTCTAGTCTCTACACCTTCCGGCGCAGCGCGCCGGCTTGGCTCGGGATTGCCAGGAAGAAGGTTTCCCCGAATTTGAGCAGTTCTGCACCGCGGGTTTCCCCTCGGGCACTCGATGTGACTTCAAGTCCGTTGCGTCTACCAGTTTCGCCACGCCCGCAGCATGGAGCGCGCTGAATAGCCAGCGGGCGCCGGGGCGCCAAGAGCGTTTCGTATCGCGATCAGACGTTGAGGCGCTCGCGCATCTCTTTACCGGGCTTGAAATAAGGAACACGCTTGGCTGACACGGGTACCGTGTCGCCGGTGCGCGGGTTGCGTCCCACCCGCTCACCACGCGAGCGCGTCGAAAAGGCACCGAACCCCCGCAGTTCCACCCGGCCGCCCTCCGCCAGCCGCTTGCTGATGGCATCGAACAGCGTGGAAACGATCTTCTCCACCTCCTTGGGCGAAAGATCGGGATTCTCCTGCGCCAACAACTGAACCAATTCCGACCTGATCACAAAGCGACCCCCTTCGACATCATGGCCACGCCGGCAAATGTTGTTTTGGCAGCAACCGCCGTCGGCTTCGGCGAATCCTCCCCCAACGAGGGTCGCCACGACAGTATCTATGTATAAAAACGGCAGCGAATCAATCGAAGTTAAGGGCGCGAGCGCGAATGCACCTCCGTTCAGCCTTGCGACAGGCGCTGCACCGCAATAGATCATCGACGCTCGCCGAGAACCGCCAGTAGAGGCCCGGCGTATCGAAAGGGTCATAGATGCTTCTTCGTTCGGTCATCGCCTCGATCGCCACTCTGACCATCGCGACCGCCGCCAGCGCCGCGCCATTGCCGAAACCGCCCGCTTTCGGCGTCTGCGGTGCCTGCCACAAGGTCGACAAGGGCGCACCGAACGGCATCGGCCCGAACCTCTGGGGCATCGGTGGCACGAAGGCCGGCGACGTTCCCGGCTTCGCCTTCTCTCCCGCCATGAAGGCGTCGAAGGTCGTGTGGACGCGCGACAATCTGATCGCCTTCATCCAGCAGCCGCAAAAGGTGGTGCCCGGAACGCGCATGCCCTTCGGCGGGCTCAAGAACCCGACGATGGCAGCTCAGATCGCCGACTATATTCTGTCGCTGAAATAAGCCCGCAACGGCAGGGGTGGCGAATTAGCTACCCCTGCCTGCCAACGGACCTCTAGCTCCCTGCCGCTTCGCTTCGGCTAAGGCGAACGATGTCCATCTTCGCGAGCTTGCCCGCGAGCACGGCGACGGCAGCGTCGGTCATCCCCATCGCCTTGCCGAGATCGCCGAGCAGGATCGGTCCCTTGTCGACGACCGCGATCAGCCTGCGGGCCTGCTCAGCAGACAGTTCGATATGCGCGAACAGCACCTCGCCAAGAACGGTCGTACGAGTACGCCCTGTCGAATCCGGCACCGGCGAGACGACCGTGTCGCTCTCCATCAGGTGGGTCGGGTAGGTGCGGAACACATGATAGCCGTCCAGGTGGCCCGGGTGCATCGCAGGACGCGTCGCGATCTTCTGGGCCGCCGACAACACCCCCTTGCTGCGGCGGCGGGTCTGTTCGGCCCACAACTCGACATAGCGCCGATATATACCCCCCCAGTCATAGTCCTGCTCGGCACGAAGCCGCCCCGCTTCGCCCATCCGGCGACGAAGATCAGGATCGCTGACCAGCATTTCGAGCCGGTCCGCCAGTTCCTCATGGTCGAACGAGACGGCGGCGGCGACGCGCGCGCAGAAGGGCTCATAGGCCTTGTCGACCTCGAACCGCTGCGCGAGTTCGGCTCCGGCGCCGGGACGCGGCGCCCAGCTCGCGATCCGGAAACCATCGATGCCCTGGCGTACCGTGTCCTTATAGCCGTTCCAGTCGCTGACGATCACCGGCAAGGCTGCAGCCATCGCTTCGATCGGGGTGATGCCGAAGGTTTCCTGCACATTGTCGGCAAGCGACATGAAGATGTCGCCCGCTTGGAAAGCATCGAAATATTGGTCGTCATCGGCCCCGTCGATGAAGATGTGCCGGGCTGCGGGAGCGTATTTCCCAGCGGCGGAGCGAACCGCGTCGTCGGCCGAGGCGTTGGCCGACTGTCCCGCCTGCACGAGCACCAGCCGCTTGCCGGTGCGACGGATGACCGCCTCGACCGCGCGATACATCGGATAAGGATGGGCTTTGGTGGCGAAGGACAGGCGCCCCGCATAGAGCACGACGACATCGTCCTTGGTCAGGCCCAGCCGCGCCCGCGCCGAGGCCCGACGCGATGCCGATGGCGCGAACGTCGCGGCATGAACGCCCAGCGGGATGACCGGGAACATCGGCAAATCGGGTCGAACATCACCGCCCATGCGCCAGCGGTAATAATCGATCGCCGCCTCGATCGACGTCCTTACGACATCGAGGGCGGCGGTCGACGTGCAGATTAGCGCGTCCCACTCCATCATCGGTTCGGTGACATAACCGGTGATGATCTCCTGCGCGCGCAGCGAGGACAGCGTGTGGGTAATGCCGCACAGGCTGTAGGCGAGCGGATTCTCGCGCAGGCGCAGGCGTGCATCGGCGCCAAGGCCGGGGTCGAGCCGGAAGAGGGTGCCGACCTGCTTCAACTGGTCGGTTCGGTTACCGGCGATCCACTGGATTTGACGACCGGGCATCACCGCGTCGATTGCCTTGGCGATCTCGGCCGCTCCGCTGCGCTTGCCGCCGAACAGGACGAAGGGCTGATCGGGCGGCATCGCCTCGACCGCAGCGCGCAGGAAGGCTGCGCCAGCGGACCGGCGGCCCATCATGGTTCGCCCCTCGGTCAGATAGGCATCGGGTTCGCAGGTAAAGGCTATACGCATGGCGGCTCCTTGCACGCGTGCGCCGCGCAAGGTCAATCCATCGCCGCGCCGGAACCTCGCCGGAAGCGAAGCGATCCCCTCCGGGACGGCTCAACGAACAGCAGCGGGAAAGGATGGTGGAGGGGGCTGGATTCGAACCAGCGTACGCTTGCACGGGCAGATTTACAGTCTGCTGCCTTTAACCACTCGGCCACCCCTCCGGAGGCGCCTGAAGCGAGGCGGCTCCATGGCGTCTCGCAGCGACGCTGTCAACGCCTCCACATAAAAATCTCGCCTTTCGGCATGCTTGCATGAACCGCTGCCTGATCGCTAAGGCAATGCCATGCGCAGAGGCCATCGCCCATCCCAGTCCCCGTCGAACCGCCCCCGCTTCTGGGGTCGTCATGCCGTGATCGCGGCGCTCGCCAATCCCAATCGGACGGTAAAGCGGCTGTGGGGCACCCGCGAGGCCGTCGCAGCGCTCGATCTGCCCCCCGTACTGCCGGTCACCTATGCCGATGTCGCTGATCTCGGCCGCCTGGTGCCGCACGACGCGCCGCATCAGGGGCTGGTGATCGAGGTCGATCCGCTGCCCGAAATCTGGCTCGGCGATCTGCTCGACGAAGGACGCGACGACCGTCGCCCCTTGATCGTCCTCGATCAGGTGACCGATCCGCACAATGTCGGCGCCGTGCTTCGTTCTGCCGCCGCCTTCGATGCGCTCGGCATCGTCACACAGGACCGCCACGCCCCGCCCGAGTCCGGGGCGCTGGCGCGCGCGGCGTCGGGCACGCTGGAGCAGGTTCCCTGGGTCCGCGTCGTCAATCTTGCGCGGTCGCTCGAGGAGATCGCCGAGGCGGGCTTCTGGCGGGTGGGACTAACCGGCCATGCCAAGGCGACGCTGGGCGACGTCATGGGCAATGCACGCATCGCGATCGTATTGGGGGCGGAAGGCGAAGGCATGCGCCAGAATACAGAAGCGCATTGCGACGAACTGGCGAAGCTGCCGATCAGCCCGCGGGTGGAGAGCCTGAACATCTCCAATGCCGCCGCGATCGCGCTCTACGCCATCGCCACGCGGGGCTGAGGCGGGCACGCGAACACCACAGCCCGGCACATAATATCGCAAGAAGCGGGAGGACCGGGCAGAGCCCGGCCCCCAGGAGATCAGTCCTCAGGAGCGATCGTGACCGTCAGACCGTCGAGTTCGTCGGACATCGCGATCTGGCACGACAGGCGCGAACGCTCGTCGCGATGATCGCTGCTGTCGAGCAGGTCGTTCTCGTCGTCACTCATCTCGGGAAGGACGCCGACAAATGCCGGATCGACATAGACATGGCAGGTCGCGCAGGAGCAGCAACCGCCGCAGAGCGCAAGAAGCTCGTCGATGCCCGCGTCGCGGATGACTTCCATGACCGACAGGCCGGCCTCGGCATCGAGCACCGACTCTTCACCCTCGCGCGTGACGACAACCAACTTGGGCATTAGCACTCCCCCGACAATATGACTGCGGATTTGGCGCGGCTATGTCGCGCAAGCCCCGCGAAATCAAGAGCAGGAACCGAAATGAGCCTTTCCGCGGTGCAATTGCAACAAGGCCTGGATGCACTGGCGCGGCTCGAGCCGGCTTTCGCACGGATGATCGCCGCGATCGGCTACCCCGAACCGCGCATTCGCGAGCGCGGCTACCAGACACTGCTGCGCACGATCGTCGGACAGCAGGTCAGCGTCGCGGCAGCCAACGCCATCTGGTCGAAGCTCGAAGCCGTTGTCGGTGGTGGTCTCGCCCCGGAGCATGTCGCTGCGGCGTCGGACGAGATGCTGCGTCATGCCGGCTTGTCGCGCCAGAAGGCAGCCTATGCGCGCAGTCTCGCCGAGCATGTCGCCGACGGCCGGATCGACTTCGCCCGCCTGCCCGAAGACGACGAGGAAGCGATCGCCCAGATGACCGCGATCAAGGGCATCGGGCGCTGGTCGGCGGAAATCTATCTGCTGTTCGCCGAGGGACGTCCGGATATCTGGCCCGCCGGCGATCTCGCGGTGCAGATCGAGACAGGCCGGCTGCTTGGCCTGCCCGAGCGCCCGTCCGAACGCGAGACGCGGCGGCTGGCCGAAGCCTGGCGCCCACATCGTGGCGCAGCCGCCATCTTCACTTGGCACAGCTATTCCGCGCGCGCAACAGCGGCGAAGCAGCCGCTCTGATCACGATCAGAAGGCCAGCCGGGCGGTGAGGGTGAAAGCGGTGTCGCTGTAGCCGCTCTCCTCGCGCCGGTCGCCGGCGAGCGCCACGAGAAATCCGGGCGTTCGGAAGCTCACACCGGCGCCCGCCTGCACCGAGCCTCCCCCGAGACGCGCGCTGGTCATATCGAAGGCGCTGCCTCCCGCCAGAAACTGAGCCGAAAGGGCCGAGACCGACCGATCGAGTTGCAGCGAATAGCCGCCGCGCAGATTGAAGCCGATCGCCTGCTCCTCGCCCAGCGGCACGTCATAGCCGATGGCGAGGCGGACATTTTCCAGCAGCGCCTTGTCGGTTCGGCCGTCGACGGCAAGATCGAGATCACCGCCGCCGCTCATCGTGTAGCCGCCCTGCCGGAGCCGGGTGTAAGACAAGCTGTTCGAGGGCTCGACCGAAAAGCGGCCCAGAGAAAAGCGTGCGCCAATCACGACGTCGCCCGACAGGATCTTTCCCGACCAGCGGGAAGACTGGGTCGCCACTATGTCGCCGATGGTGATCTCGCGCTGAAAATCATAGCTGGTCCAGCCATAGCCTGCCGACAGCTGGGCGAAAAACGGCCCGCCGTGCCAGCCCGCATAGATGTCGACCAGCTTCGAGTTCACGCTGAACGGCTTGTTTGACACAGCCGTCATGCCGTCGATCCGGATGTCGTCCCAGGCGAAGGTGGATGCCAATCCGACAGTGAGCGAGCGGGTGAGCGCATAGTCGGCACCGAAGGATAATGTGTAGCGGTCGCTCTCGAAGCCCGGATCGTCGAGCCGATCCCGCTGCCGAAGCAGGTTCGCGCTTTGCTGAATCCAGGGCGTGAAGCCGATCGCATCGGATTCGCGCCATGGCTCCATCGCCGCCACCGCATCCAGCCGCCCGCGCACCGCTCCGCTGGCGCCCGTGGTCAGCGCCTGCGCCAACCGGATCGGCATCGACCCGTAGCCGGCGGGCACGATCTGACGATAGGCCGCACGAACCGATGCCTGGTCGGGCAGATTTGCGATGGCCTGGAAGGTCGTACCGTTGCCGAACGCGACCATCGACTGGTCGAACAGGGCGGCAACACCGGGCGTGAACCCGGCCTCACTTCCAGTCCGCTGATGAAGCGTGACGCTCAAAGTCCCGTTGCTGATCCCATAGTCGCTGAGCGTGTAGAGATAGGGCAGCGAATCCTGGCTGATCAGGGTCGACAGATGATCGGTGGTAATTCCCCCGCCCGCCGTCAGCACCTGGATCGGGGCGGTACCGGGCTGATCGGTGATGTAGAGGCTGATTCGACTGTCGCCCAGGAAGCTTGCGGTTCCCGTCAGATTCACCCCCAGGCTGCCGGTGGCGACTGGGATCACGAGCTGGGAATTGCCCGAAGCTGTCAGCGACGAAAGCAGCGGAGCCGACGTCCCCAGGTCGAGTGCCGCGCTGTCGCTCAAGCTCACAGCCAATGTGCCGCCGGTGCCGATGGTGAGACTGTTGGCGAAGCTGGTCGTGCCCGACAGCGACAACAGGTTGTCGCCGCTGCCGAAGGCGATCGCCCCCGTCAGGGTTCCGGAATTGGCGCTGTAAGTCGAATCGCCCGATCCGAAGCGGATGTCTCCGATGATCTTGCCGCTGTTGGAGACGGACACAGCTTGCGCGCCGCTGCTCAGGTCGATCGCGACGGCCTCGACGCCGCTTGCCGAGATCGTCCCGCTGTTGACGATCGAGCCGATCGTGCCGCCTTGGTCGAGAATCGCCGTCGCGCTGCCGCTACCGACGGTGCTGGCGATGGCGCCGATCGCGCCGCTGTTCACGAGCGTGTCGACCGTCGAGCCTGCGCGCAGCACGACAGCCTGCGCGACCGAGGTAACGTCGGTCTCGACGGTCGAATCTGTGGCTGTGATCGAGCCCTGATTGACGATCGCCGGCAGCGTCGCGCCATCGCCGACCTCCAGCGTGATGGCGGTGGCTGCCCGCGTCGTCGCAGTGATCGTGCCGCTGCTCTGGTTGATCAGGCCGCCCTCGACCGAAACCGACGCGTCGTCCGAGCCCGCGATGCGCACGCTCGTCACCGAATATCCATATTCGGTCCCCGCCCCGCTGATCGCCGAGCGGTTGACGATGCCATAGCCGTCATCGGAGCCGCTCTCCCCGACGGCGGAGATCAGAATGTCGGTGCTACTACCCTCGACCGGCGTCACCAGCAGGGCCGTACTTCCGTTCGTTCCAACGAGTGCGCCCGCGATCAACGTATCTGAGCTCGACACAGCCGTTTCGCCTACACGCTCACCTGCCGAGCTTTCATAATAGCGATCATTGACGAAGCCGCCCGTCACATCTGCCGAGATTTGCACGACAGTGCCGGAAGCCGCGTAGATACTCACGGTGTTGCCGTCGCTGTCCGTACCCGTGCCCGAAGACTGGCCCGCACTGACGGTTCCCTGCACCGTCAGCGTGCCGTCCAGCGGCGCCGCGATGAGCACGCCCGTGGCGTTGGCCGCCGAAGCATAGCTGCTGCCATCCAGTGTGATGTCGCCTGCCACCGGCGCATAAACTCCGAGGCCGACCGAATCGCTGCCGGTGACGATCAGGTTGCTGAGGCTGATGTCGCCGATCATGAGCGCCTCGATCGAAACGGCGTGCGAATTCGTGCCGCCGACCGTGACGCTGCCGTCGGTCGAACCGAGTAGCGATCCGGTGAACAGATCGCCGACGATCCTGATGCCGTAATTGCCGCTGCCTTCGGATCCGGTGACGCTGATCGTGCCATCATTGGTGATGGTCGCCGACCGTCCGCCGCTGGCGTCGACCCGCAGCGCCGTCGCTCCGGTCGAAGCGCTCGACCCGATCGTGCCCTCGTTGGTGACGTCGTTGTCGCTGTTGACCAGAAGCGCGGGGCCCTCATCCTCGACGATGATCGAGCCTGCGCTGGTGACGCTGACATCGCCCGCGCTGTCATTGGCAGCCGTTGCAGTGGCGACGGCGGTCGTGCGCGCAGTCGATACGCTGAGCGGATCGGCCTGCGCCGAGGTGGTGGAAAGACCTGCGGCGAGCGCGGCGAGACCTATCCCTGTCGACCGCCGACGATCAAGACGGGCGGCGAGGCGACGGGTCGAGCGGTCGGGCATGAAACATCCTCTGCGGGGGCGGGGAGCCACCGCTTAGGCAGAGGAGGTTTCATGCAATTTCCGGTCGATGTCGGCGACGAAACACGGCCGCTACAAAGCGGCTACAATCGCTCGAAGCGAAAATTCCTACGCTCGCAGGCGCGCACCAGCCTTTGCAGCTGCCGCCACGACGCGCTCGGAGATCGCCTGAAGCTCGGTATCGGTGAAGCTCTTCTCCGACGGCTGCAGCACGACTTCGATCGCCACCGACTTCTCGCCCTCCGGCACGCCTTGGCCCTGGAAGACGTCGAACAGCCGCGCATCGACGATTGCCGTCTTGTCCGCGCCACGCACGGCCCGCAGCAGATCGTCGCCCGCCTTGTCTGCCGCCATCAGGAAGGCGAAGTCGCGACGGACCGGTTGCAGCGGCGGCGGCGCATAGGCGTCACGCATATGATCGCTGCCGCCGCGCTTGGCGGGAACGGCGTCGAGAAAGATCTCGGCCGCCACGACGACGCCATCGATATCGAACGCCTTGGCGATCGCAGGATGGAGTTCGCCGAACTCGGCGAGCACGGTCTTCGGACCAAGCCGCAGCGAACCCGATCGACCCGGGTGATAGATGCCGCTCGCCTGAGCGTCGTAGAGCTGAACCCGATCGACCGGCGCACCGATGGCGCCGAGTAACGCAACGGCCTCCGACTTGGCGTCGTAGGCGTCGAACGGCTGGGCCTTGCCCGTGCGCCAGTCGCGCGCCGTGCGGTCGCCTGCGAGCAACAGTCCGAGCGTCAGCCCCTCGCCGCCTGCCAGATAGCGGCGGCCGATCTCGAACAGTCGGATGCTCCCTGCGCCCCGGTCGGCATTGCGCCGCGCAGCCGCGATCAACCCTGGCAGCAGCGACGGCCGCATGACCTTCAGATCCTCGCTGATCGGGTTCGCCAGCGTCCAGGCGCCGCCACCGAAGGGCGCTGCCTCGGCCTCGCTGATGAAGCTCCAGGTCACGGCTTCGTTCAGGCCACGCGCCGCCGCCGTCCGACGGGCGCGGCGCTCGATCTTCTGCAGCAGGGTGGCAGTCGGCCGCGCAACGCCTTCGGCGCGCGGCAGCGGAGTCGAGGGAATATTGTCGATACCCACGATACGGACGACTTCCTCGACCAGATCGGCCGGCCCGTCGATATCGCGGCGCCAGCTGGGCACCGACACGTTCCATACGGCATCGATGCCGAAGCCCAGCGAGGTTAGGATCGCGCGCTGGCGATCGACCTCGACATGCAGGCCGGCAAGCTTCTCGGTGAGTGTCGGATCGTAGCGCAGCGCCTTGGTGCCCGAGGGCGGTGTGCCGGCCTCGACGACCTGCGTCGGCGTCCCGCCGCACAGCTCGACGACCAGCTTGGTCGCGATGGCGAGGCCATTGGCGAGGAACTGGGGGTCGACGCCGCGTTCGAAGCGGGTGCGCGCGTCCGAGGTGATGCCCAGCTTCTGCCCGGTGCGGGCGACCGCTTCCGGCGTGAAATAGGCGCACTCGATCAGTACGTCGGTGGTTGCCCCGGTCACCCCGGTCTTCTCGCCGCCCATGATGCCGGCAATGTCGTCCGCACCATTGGCATCGGCGATCACGGTCATCGTCTCGTCGAGCGTGTAGCTCTTCTCGTTGAGCGCCAGCACCTGCTCGCCGGGCTTCGCCTTGCGCGCCACCAGCGGCCCGTGCAGCTTCGCCAGGTCATAGACGTGCAGCGGGCGACCGTGATCGAGCATCACATAGTTGGTGATGTCGACGAGCGCGGAGATCGGCCGCTGACCGACCGCCTTCAACCGCTTGGCCATCCATTCGGGGCTGTCGCCATTCACGACGCCACGCACCACGCGACCGAAGAAGGCGGGGCAGCCTTCCGGATCGTCGGTGCGGATCTCGATCGGGCATTCGCCCTGCCCGGCGATGCTCGGCACATTGAGCGGCTTGAGCGTGCCGAGACCCGCCGCCGCGAGGTCACGGGCGACGCCGCGCACGCCCATGCAGTCCTGCCGGTTCGGCGTGATCGCGATGTCGATCACCGGGTCGGCAAGACCGGCCCAGTCGACATAGACCGCGCCGACCGGAGCGTCCGCGGGCAGCTCGATGATGCCGTCATGCGACTCGCCGAGTTCCAGTTCGCGCATCGAGCACATCATGCCGCGCGATTCGACACCGCGGATCGCCGCGATCTTCAGCGTGACGTCGAGGCCGGGCACATAGTCGCCCGGCTGTCCGAGCACGCCGACCAGACCCGCGCGCGCATTCGGCGCGCCGCAGACGACCTGCAGCGGCGCCTCCTGTCCCACGTCGACCGACAAGACCTGCAGCTTGTCCGCCTGAGGGTGCGGCGCCGCACTCAGCACGCGCGCGATGCGAAACGCACCGAGCTTCTCGGTCGGATCCTCGACCCCCTCGACCTCGAGCCCGACCTTGGTCAGCCCGTCGACGATCGCCGACAGGCTCGCCTCGGTCTCGAGATGCTCCTTGAGCCAGCTCAGGGTGAACTTCATGCGCCGACTCCTCCCGACAGCGTGGGTACGTCGAGGGCCGCGAAGCCATAATGTTTGAGCCAGCGAAGGTCGCCGTCGAAGAAGGCGCGCAAATCGTCCATCCCATATTTGAGCATCGCCAGCCGGTCGATGCCGCAGCCGAAGGCGAAGCCCTGCCACTCATCCGGATCGAGGCCGCAGGCCGCGATCACGCGCGGGTGGACCATGCCGGAGCCGAGAATCTCCATCCAGCCGCCATTGGCGGCGGACGGATCGCCGCCGATCACGCGACGGCCCTTCTCCCAGGTGAAGCCGACATCGACCTCGGCCGATGGCTCGGTGAAGGGGAAGAAGCTGGGGCGCAGGCGCAGGACGATGTCGTCGCGCTCGAAGAAGGCCTTCACGAAGGTCTCCAGCGTCCATTTGAGGTGGCCCATATGGATGCCGCGATCGATGACCAGCCCTTCGACCTGGTGGAACATCGGCGTGTGGGTCGCATCGGAATCGGAGCGATAGGTACGGCCGGGCGCGATGATGCGGATCGGCGGCTTCTGCGCCATCATCGTGCGGATCTGCACCGGCGACGTGTGTGTGCGCAGCAACATCTTCCGCCCGTCTTCGCCGTCGGGGAAGTAGAAGGTGTCGTGCATCGCCCGCGCCGGATGGGTTTCGGGGATGTTGAGCGCGGTGAAGTTATGCCAGTCGTCTTCGATCTCGGGGCCGGTGGCCACTGCGAAACCAAGATCGGCAAAAATCTCGGCAAGTTCGTCCATGACCTGCGCGACGGGATGGATCGAGCCCTGTGCACCCGCCGAGACCGGCAGGCTCATGTCGAGTTTCTCGGTCGCGAGGCGCGCTTCGAGCGCGGCGCTTTCCAGCGAGACCTTGCGGTCGGCGATCGCCGCCGTGATGGATTCGCGCAGTGCATGGATGCGCGGGCCTTCGGCCTGCCGCTGTTCCGGGGTCATCCCGCCGAGCGTCTTGAGCAGCGCGGTAATCGTGCCCGATTTGCCCAGCGTCCGCACCCGAATCGCCTCCAGATCGGCCAGCGTCGCCGCCGATGCGATCTCCGAAAGCGACTGATCCTGTTCGTTTGTCACTGACCCACCCTTGTCATTCCCGCGGAGGCGGGAATCCAGATTCTCTAACGTTTCGGGATGGCAGGACCGAGGCCAAGGCCTTCTGCCAGATCATCCCAACCAGGATTGGACGCCTCGATCAGATTGAGCTTCCAGTCCCGCCGCCACTTCTTGAGCTGCTTCTCCCGCGTGATCGCGGAGATCATGTCGTCGAAGCACTCATAATGTACGAGGCGCGAGACCCCGTAGCGGCTGGAGAAGCCTTTGATCAAGCTTTCCCGATGCTGATGCACCCGCCCAAGCAGATCGGAGGTCACGCCGATGTAGAGCGTGCCATGTCTTGCACTGGCGAGAATGTAGACGGCCGGCTGCTTCTGCATAGGCCTCTTCTCCCGTCATCCCCGCGCAAGCGGGGGTCCATAACCGCCGGACTGCAAGAGGTTCGGGTGTCAGAGCATATAGATTCCCGCCTGCGCGGGAATGACGAAATGGGGAAGGGAGCCGACGCCCTCATGCCTTGCCAGGTCGGCCAGCCCCCGGTCCGGTTCGATGCCGTCCAGTTTCGACCCATGCCTGCCACAGCCCAGAATGCAGCCGCCGGCGGCTTGTCCATCGCCCCCTCCTGTCATCCCCGCGAAGGCGGGGATCCATAACCTCCAAACCGCAAGAGGTTCGGGCGTCAGAGCATAGGGATTCCCGCCTGCGCGGGAATGACGAAATGGGGAAGGGAGCCGACGCCCTCATGCCTTGCCGGGTCGGCCAGCCCCCGGTCCGGTTCGATGCCGTCCAGTTTCGACCCATGCCTGCCACAGCCCAGAATGCAGCCGCCGGCGGCTTGTCCATCGCCCCCCTCCTGTCATCCCCGCGAAGGCGGGGATCCATAACCTCCAAACCGCAAGAGGTTCGGGCATCAGAGCATAGGGATTCCCGCCTTCGCGGAATTGACGGGTTGTAGACGGAAGACGACGCGCTGGCCCCAAAACAAAAAGGGCGCGGTGACCATCGCCACCGCGCCCTTCTTGATCGTTGTCCGAAGACTTACGCCGCGACGCGGGCGTCCTCGGGGAGAGCGGCCTTCGCCTGGGCGATGATGCCCTTGAAAGCTTCGCCCTCGTGCATCGCCAGGTCGGCCAAGACCTTCCGGTCCAGTTCGACGCCGGCCAGCTTCAGCCCATGCATGAACACGCCATAGGTCAGGCCCTCGGCGCGGACCGCAGCGTTGATACGCTGGATCCACAGCGCGCGGAACGAGCGCTTCTTAACCTTGCGGTCGCGATAGGCATATTGCCCGGCCTTCTCGACGGCTTGGCGGGCGATGCGGATGGTGTTCTTGCGGCGGCCATAATAACCCTTCGCCGCGCCAAGAATGCGCTTGTGCTTGGCGTGGGTGGTCGTACCGCGCTTGACGCGTGCCATTTAGCGGTCCTCCCTCAGTTCAGGCCGTACGGGGCCCACAGCTTCACGCGGGCGGTATCGGCCTCGGCGAGAACGGTGGTGCCGCGATTGGTGCGGATATACTTGGAATTGTGGCTGATCAGCCGGTGACGCTTGCCGGCGACGCCGTGCTTCACCTTGCCGGTGGCCGTGAGCTTGAAGCGTTTTTTGACGCCGCTCTTGGTCTTGAGCTTGGGCATTTTCGTCTCCTGATATGCGACGTTTGGGGACAGCCACGGCAGCCCATACAGCCGGGCAGTCCATCAAATCGCGGAAGCGCGGGCCTATAAGCAGCCAGGCCGGGGAATGCAAGTCGCTTTGCCCCTGGCGCACTGGCGGTCATGTCGGGCGTGGAACCGCCGGTCGCGATCGACGGTTTTAGCTGGTCATGACGGCCGACCCAAGTCCCGAGCAGGCCAATGCGCAACCGCTGGAAAACGGCCGGATGTTGCCCGACGAGCAGCGGCGACGCCGGCTGAAGCTGGCACGCAATGCAGCGCGCGTGGCAGGCGCGATCCTCGCCCTCATCGTGCTAGCCTGGGTGGTCCTGTACATAACCAAGGGCCGCTTCCTGAAGCGCCCGTTCGAATCGCTCGCCAGCAGCGTCAGCGGTCGCACCGTCAAGGTTGCCGGCGACTTCCAACTCTATTTCGACATTATCGATGCGCGCTTCCTTGCCGAAGGGCTGACGCTGTCGAACCCCGCCTGGGCCTCCCGCCCCCATTTCTTCGAGGCCCGCCGCATATCGGCGCGGATAGAGACGATCCCACTGATCTGCGGAAAACGCCGCGCGGAATGGCTGGTCCTCAACGGTGGCAAGGTCGATGCCGAGTGGGACCGGCAGCGCCGAAACACATGGACCTTTGGCGATCCGAACAAGAAGGGCGAGCCATTCGTCTGGCCGGTGATCGGCCGTGCCGAGGTTACGAACACCGAAGTCCGCTTCGTCGACCCGCAACTCTATCTGCGCACCGACATCAAGGTCGGCGATATCGCGGCGGGCGGCAAACGCATCGATGGCCGCGTTCCGTTCACCGGAACCGGCACGCTCCGCAACCGCCCCTTTACCGTCGACGGCTCGATCCTGTCGCCCAATGCCACCGTCCGGTTCGGGCCGACTCGTTTCGAGATGCGTGCACGCCAGGGCCAGACGCGCATGGACGTCGACGGCCGGCTGCCCGCAGCCACGCAGATCGAGGGATCCGATCTCAATCTGAAGGTGCGCGGCCCGAATATCCGGCTGCTATTCGATCTGCTCGGCGTGGCCGCGCCCGACACGAGAGCCTATTCCTTTACGTCCAAGCTGACCAAGGTCGGCGGCGAATGGCGTTTCACCCGGCTCAACGGCCGCTATGGCGCCAGCGACCTGCACGGGCGGATGACAATCAGCGTCCCGAAGGACCGCGTCTTCATCGACGCCGCGCTCGAATCCAATCTGGTCGACATCATCGATGTCGGCCCTTTCATCGGCTATGATCCAGAGGCGCTCGCGACCAAGGGCGTCCAGGCGGCGGTCAAGCAGGCGGGCGCGACCCCGCGCATCCTGCCGGACGCGCCATTACGCATCGAATCCATCCGGGGCTTCGACGCCCATATCCTCTACAAGGTGAAGGATTTCCGGAACCCGAAATTCCCGATCAGCAACGTCAGCCTGATCTTCGACCTGAACAACAGCCTGCTGAAGCTGTCACCGTTCAGCTTCGACATTGCGAGCGGCCACCTCGCATCGGACATCGTCATCGACGCACGCAACGCCGCCGTCGTCACCGATTACGACATCCGCCTCTCGCCGACGCCGATGGGCAAGCTGCTCGCCGGCTTCGGCGTATCGGACAACGGCACGACCGGCACGGTGAAAGCCCGGATCAAGCTGCGCGGAACTGGCAACACCCTGCGCGATTCGCTCGGATCGTCGAACGGACGCATGGCCTTCATCCTGCCTCGCGGCACATTCTGGACCCAATATGTTCAGCTGTCCGAGTTCGACATCGGGACCTTCGTCCAGAAGATGTTCGAGGACAAACTCAAGAAACCGGTCGAGATCAATTGCGGGCTGATCGCCTTCACCGTGCGCAATGGCGTGGCGGCGGCCGATCCGATCCTGATCGACACCAGCAAGAATGTGATGGTGGCCAAGGGTGGGTTCAGCTTCAAGGACGAGTCTCTGGACATGAACTTCCGCGCCGACAGCAAGAAGTTCAGCCTGTTTTCCGGCCAGTCGCCGGTGGCCATCAAAGGCTATTTCGTGCAGCCCGGCATCGACGTTATCAGCCCGGAATTGCTTGCCCGCGGTGGTGCCGGTATCGCCCTGGGCGCAGTTGCCACACCTTTCGCCGCACTGCTCGCCTTCGTCGATCCGGGCGACGCCAAGGCCGCCGCCTGCGGCCCCATCCTCGACGGTGCACGCGCCAGCGCGATGCGCACCGCCAAGGGCAAGCCGCGCAAGGACGTCGGCAATGAGCGGGACAATGCGAAACAGGCAGGGGACCGCAAACAGCCCAAGTCGCTCACCAAGTCGCTGGTCGACTGAAGACCTGCGCGGCGCATCAATTGAGGTGCTGGGCAATCGCCTCAATCAGACGCTCGTCACCGACCGCGATCACCTCGCCGGGGCTGTCAGCATCGAGTGGCCTACCCTGCCAGTCGGTCATGCGCCCGCCAGCCCCCTCGACGACCGGGATCAGCGCGGCGAAGTCGTAAAGCTTGAGTCCGGACTCGATCACCGCATCGAGATGCCCCGACGCGACCAGCCCGTAATTGTGGCAGTCGCCACCCCAAAGGGTGTCCCCCGCCGCACCGCTCGCGCGCAGGAAGCGATCGAGGTCGCCCGCAGGGAAGGCCGCCGGAGAGGTGGTGCCGATATGCGCTGCATCCAGCCGCGCGCAGCTGCGGGTGGCGGCGACCGCGCCGTTGAACAGCGTCGGCCGGCCGGCCGCTCCGACCCAGCGATCGCCAATGATCGGCTGGTCAATAACGCCCAGGACGGGCCGGTTCGCCTCAACCAGCGCGATCAGCGTCCCGAACAGCGGCCGCCCTGCGACGAAGGCGCGGGTACCGTCGATCGGGTCGAGCACCCACACGCGCTCGGCATCCTCGCGCTCACGTCCATATTCCTCGCCGATGATCCCGTCCTGGGGCCGCTCGACCGCAAGGATCGCCCGCATCGCGGCCTCCGACGCGCGATCGGCCTCTGTCACCGGCGACGCATCCGCCTTGGTCTCGCGGTCGAACCGCGCACGGAAGAAGGGGCGAATGGCGGCACCGGCGGCCTCGGCCAGCCGTTCCGCGAGGCGGATATCATCTTCGGTCATGACAGCGACCTAACGCCGCACCGGGCAGGACGGAAGCGCTTTGCACGTAGGAGAGCCATCTGCCGGGTTTGAAGGGCGCTATGGCTACTGCGCATCGCGACGCCCTATTCCGATCGGAATCACGCCATTTCGGATCTTTACGGCGTAGAAGCAGCGAGCCACCCTGCGTAGGCTCGGGAGCGGAGGAACCTGCTTACTGGAGACCCTGGCATGGCGACGATCAACGGAACAGCAGGACCTGATCTGCTTCTGGGCGACGATTCCGATGGTCTGGGGGTGGGCGGCGCCGACTTAATCCGCGGCGCCGGTGGTAACGACACGATCGATGGGCAGGGCGGTATTAACGAGATTTACGGCGACGATGGCGACGATCTCATCCGTATTGTGCAGGTCGAGTCGGTCGAGGTTCGCTCGACGATCGACGGCGGGCTCGGCAACGACACGCTCGACCTGAGCGGTTCGAAGCAGGCGACGATCATCACGGAGCTGGATTCCGCGGCGGGCATTTTCGCTATCAAGTATTTCGACGGGCTATTTTCCTACCACACCATCGTGGAGCGTGGGGTCGGCATCGAGAGCTTCGTCCTTGGACCGCAATTTTCGACATTGGCTCTGCCGAACTGGACCACACCGCTCCTCGTACGTAGCACCAGCCAAGGGCGTATATCCACGGGCTCGGGCGATGATACGATCATCGGAAGCGCGGCTTCGGAATCGATCACACTAAACGGCGGTAGCGACAGCGTAACGGGCGGCGGAGGCTCCGACAGCTTCACGATAGCGACGCTGTCGGGCAATGCTGACGATATTCGCATCACCGGCAGCACCGATGGATCCAACAGCCTAATATTGGAGGCCGCCGCCATAGCCGGCCGCGCTGTTATGATCGATCTCGCGAATGGGCTCGGGACCCTGGGAGCCACAAGCCTGCACTTCTCAGGTATCGGCGCTGTTGACTTTCGCGGAGCTGGGATCAGCACCGTCGTTCGCGGCAACGCAGATGATAATTACATCAGCGCGGGCGGCGGCCTGAGCGATTTTGGCATCGAGGTCCATGGCGCTGGCGGCGATGACGTTCTCACTGGCGGCGCCGGGAATGACAGCCTGTCTGGCGATGCTGGGAACGACGAACTGTCGGGTGAGGGCGGCGACGACCTTCTTCAGGGTGGCGATGGTCATGACTGGATCGAAGGCGACATCGACACCGTGGTAGACTCCGGAAGCGACACCATCATGGCCGGCAACGGCAATGATCATATCTGGGGCTTTGCACGGGATGGCAGCGAAACAGACTTGGGCGACTGGCTCGATGCGGGCGATGGTTCGGATTATGTGAACGGAAATGGCGGTGCCGACACGATCTTTGGCGGCAATGGCAGCGATCGCCTGCGCGGCGGGGCGGACAACGACCTGATCGACGGCGGCAACGGTTCGGACGAGATCAACGGCAATAAGGGTAACGACACGATCCTCGGCGGCGAAGGCAATGATATTCTTCGCGGGGGACAGGGTAATGACCTGCTGACCGGCGGGGCCGGCAACGACATCATGTCCGGGGATCTCGGCAATGACACGCTGGTCGCCGGGGCCGGGGTCGACATAATGACCGGAGGTCAGGGCACCGATCGTTTCGATCTTTCGGCATCGGACGCAGCGGGCATCGATCCATCCGGCCTCCTCACTACCATCCTCGACTTTTTGGACGGCGTCGACACGCTGAGGCTGAGCTTCACCCCGTCGAACGGCGGCGTGCTGCACGCGACGGAGTCCTTTACAACCTTCGCGGCGGCCCGGGTGGCCGCACAGGCCCTTCTGAGCGGGACCGCAGCGACTGCGGAGGTCGCCGCGCTGCAAGTCGGTGCAGACACCTATTTGTTCTATAATGGCTCGGGTGCTGGCGATACCATTACCGCCTCCTTCGCCATCAGCGGTGTCAGCGCAGCGACGATCGACAGCAGCGACTTCGAATGAGGCAAAGGGCAGCGCACCCGCCTCTCTGACGAATGGAATGGAGAAGGGCCATGACCACGCCACCAGGCTTCGCCACCGTAACGCCCTACATGTTTGCCGAGGATGCCGAGGCCTTGCTCGCTTTTCTGACCGATGGCCTCGGCGGCGAACTGGTCCACGTCGTCCACCGCGCCGACGGATGCATCGCCAATGCGCAGGTCCGGATCGGCAGCGCCTGCATCATGCTCAGCGAGGCGAGCGCCCACTGGCCCGCCATGCCGGCCTCCTATTATCTCTATGTCGGCGATGCAGACGCCAGCGTTGCGCGTGCGGTGGCAGCCGGCGGCCGGCTTGAAATGGCGGTCGCCGACATGCCCTATGGCGACCGGCAGGGCGGGGTTCGCGATCGGCATGGCAATATATGGTGGATATCGCAGCGGCTGGTCGAGGGGCCGTATGGTTAAGCGTCGACCCTAATCTGCCGAACGTCGCGGCGGCATGCAGGCCGACTGGTCCTGGTCCCAACGCGCGTCGCCCGCCGTCGGCAGTGGTGGCCCGCTATCGGCTTCGCGCGTTCGTCGACCTGCGGCCTTGAAGGCGAAGGGGACGTTGTCGTCGAAGCCCGACAGATAAGCGTTCATCGTGGCGACTTGCTCGGCCGTGACCTCTTCCAGCTCGACGCGATGGCTGGCGACCACCGTCATCATCCCATCGTGGACGTCGGTCCTCCGCCAATAGAGATTCTCGCCCAGCTGTGTTCGCATCGGCACCGCGCTGCTGGCCCAGTGCCAGGCCGGCTCCTCAGGCGGCAGCCTGATGCTCGTCACGCTGCAGGAGAAGAAGGGCCCTTCGGTCGTCCAGGGAATGCTCCGATCCTGCGGGTGCGGCCGACGCCGGGCCTTCGGCGCCTGGAAGCCTACCCAGGGTATCTCCAGCATGGGCTCGGCGCCCGAGACCTGCTCCCATGTCGGGTGCCCCTGCCCTTCCACGCGCATGGTGAGGATATTGCCCCGCTCGTCATAGCTCCACGACACCGACGAGGTCGCAAGCCAGCCGAAGGCCTCCTGCCACATGCTCTTGAGCGACCGGTCATTGGCCGCCTCGTCGCCGCCAGAGAGACGCGAAAGCATGTCGAGCGCCGCCTCTCCACGATAGTGGGTCCGGGCCTTCAGGTGCGCCGGCCCGCCCGGCCCGGCCGAGGCGTCGATCTCGACCAGTTCGAGCGGCTCGGGCCAGTCGGGCGCCTTCGACGTCACCGGCTCCAGATCTGCACCGACTGCACGGATGGGCAGCGCCCAGTGAAAATCGGGTTGGGGCAGCCGATCGAGATAGCGGTCGCCCCACCGCGTCCCGTCAAGGAAATAAGAGGCGCCACCGACACGCGCCCGCACGAGCACATGATCGAACAGGGCCGGGCTGGGCAGGAGCTGATCGAGGCCGTCATCATCCTCGATGCTGACCAGAACCGGTTCGGCCTCGATCTTCAGCGCGCGCAACAGCGCGATCAGCAGGACCGTCTTCGCCTTGCAGTCGCCGAAGCGGCGTTCCCAGGTTTCCGCGACCGAAGCGGGCCGGAAATTGCCACCGTCGAGCCCGACATAGACATAGCGGATCTCGTCCTGCACCAGCCGCAACGCCGCTTGGACTCGTTCGGCCGGGTCGTTGGTCGCCGCCGCGATGCGGGCGGCCTCGGCCTGGAGCGGCGATCCCGCCGGGATGACCGATATCGTCTCGTAGAGCGGCGCCATCCGTCGCGACACGTCGCGCCAGTCCTTGAACTCGCTATAGCCGATCGTCCGACGGACATTGTAGCGATCGGGCGCGCCGTCGTTGAGGATCACGCCGGACGGATCGCGCAACTCATAACTGATCATCGTCTCGGTCGCCGTCTTCACCGGCACCGCCTGCGGCAGGTCGCGCGACGCCTGCCAGCGCATCGGCCGACCGTTGGACCAGCGCAGGGCGAAACGGAAGGCGCCGGGCATGGCTTCGTCCATCATCGAACCGAAGCCGAAGCTATGCTCGCCCAGCGTCGGATCGCGGTCGGTCGTCGTATAGGCGAACTCGACCTCGTCGCCGATGCGAAGCCCCGGCGCCTGCAGCACCGCCGTCAGCATGCCATCTAGCATCGACTCCTCGAGGCCATCTTCCCGCTGGAGTACCTGGAAGCGGTTGGCCTTGAGAAGATCGACGGTCTGTCCATCACGGATCAGACGGGCCGTGTGGATGGTGGCGCTGCCGCTCGAGGGGTTCCACTTCAAGGACATCTTGCCGAAGCTCAGCCCATCGGACTTCAGGATCTTCACCCGATAAGCGCTGTACGTCTCCTCGCCCTGATCGGTGATCCGCACCTGGCCATCCTGATACACCACCCGGTAGGCGGCATCCGCAGGTGCGCGACCCGTGGTCGGCAGCGGCGGCGGCGCGACCCAGCTTGCCGCCGGAGCGTAGGACAAGTCGGCGCTGGTGGGCGCCGCCTGCACAGGAAGGGCCCACGAGCCATTTGCCACGGCGGCGACAGCGATCAAGGTCGGGTGCACTCGACTCATAGCTCGTCCGCCTGCAAGGGAAAGCGCCGCGTTCCGCCAGCGTGCTGGATGGCTGCCCGAACGTCTGGCCGTTGCTTCAACGCGGGCAGCGCTTTCTCCAGCGGCAGCAAAGGTACCGACGCCGGCATCCCGTCATAATCGCTCAACAGCAACAATGCGGGCACGCGATCCACCGGGTCACCGAGCGCGATCACCAGCGCGGCAGCCGCTGCATCCAGATCGCCGACACAGGCGAGCAGATGCAGCCTTCCGACCACATGATCCTTCTCATGTGCCCGTGCATAGTCGACATCCTCGGCAAGTCCGACGGTGTCGCCTGACAACGCTCTGGCACACCCCCGACCGGCGCGCAGTTCCATCGCACCGTAGGCGCTGAGACCCTTCTCGTCCCTTTCCAACGCACTCGCCGCAGAAAGCGCGGCAGTCGGCTGGCTGTAGCGGACATGCAGGAAAATGAGGTTGATCCGCTGGCTGGCATTGGGCCCGTCGTCTTCGGGAAGCTCGGCGCCGCGAGAAAGGGCCGCAACCGCCTGTTCGGGCCGGCCGGCCAGCCGAAGATTGCGAGCCATCTCGTCCCAGAACCGGGGGAGTTGCTCGGCTCGATCCGCATAGGAATCGGCGGGAGCCCGTTCGGGGGCAAAGGCCTCCAACGTGGCGATCGCCTCTTCGAAGCGGCCGAGCGCGCGCAGATGTCGCGCAATGGCGACGACTGCGCCGAGCGAATGCATGTGACTCGCGGCAATTTCGCGCGACCGTTCCAGTTCGCGCTCCCGCGTGGCGCGGAAGTCGAGATCGTTCGCCAGCAAACCGCGCAGGCGGGGATGAACCGCCGCCTCCATCAGCAAATCGCTCTTATCGATCAGCTTCAGCATGGCGCCGGCAGCTTTCTGATCCCCCGCTTCGGCCAGCCTCTCCGCCCGCTGGGACAGATAGTAAGCCTTGCTCCCAAGGGGATCTTCCGGCTGGTAGGTCGGGGCCGTAAGAATGACGAGCAATCGCTCCATGAGATCGGGCTTGTCGGTGTCCCGCACCAGATCATGGACATGATCGATCGAACCGATCGGGATCGCGTCGAGAGCTGCGGGATTGGTCGTCGCCATGCCTTCCAGCGTCGCGACCGCACCGATCGGATCGTTACGTTGCAGATCCGACCAGAAGCGAAGCCGCCAGAGAAAGCCGGCTTTGGTATCGAGCGGACTGCCGAGCAGGGCATAGCGCCGGATGGCATCGGCATCGGACAGCGCGTCGGCGCACCTCGCGCCCAGTTGGGCAGTCGAGAAACGCACCGAGGCATCGAGCGCCGGGAAAGCTGGATCGCGGACGGCCTTGTCGAACAGCGCCAGCGCGCCGGGGCAGTCGTCGGCGGCTACGCGTTCGCTGGCCTGCCTGAGCATCGGCAGGAGATCGGTCTTCGCATGGACCGCGGTCGGGATCATCGCCGCCGCAACCAGGACCGCTATCACGCGTCCTGCCCCGCGCGGACGCCGTGATGAAGACAGGCAGGATCGCTCCCGCATAGGCACCCCCCTCATCCGCTACGGAAAAGCGGACGAGCGATCAGTCTATGCAAAAGCGCGTCGCAGGACGAGCCACGTATTGATCCGAATCGGCGCTATCGGCAGCAGCGTCGAAAGCGCCGGTCGATCAGTCGAACAGGCTGGAGACCGAGCTTTCGTCGGCGATGCGCTTGATCGCCTCGCCGAGCAGCGGGGCGATCGTCAGGTGACGAATCTTGGCCGCGTCGGCGACAGCGGAGGTCGCGCCGATCGAATCGGTGATCACCAGTTCGAGGAGCTCCGACTTCTCGACGCGGGCGACCGCGCCGCCCGACAGCACGCCATGGCTGACATAGGCGACGACGTCCTCCGCACCCGCTTTGCGGAGCGCGGCAGCGGCGTTGCAGAGCGTGCCCGCCGAATCGACGATGTCGTCGACGAGGATGCAGAAGCGTCCCGACACGTCGCCGATGATGTTCATCACTTCCGATTCGCCGGGCCGTTCGCGGCGCTTGTCGACGATCGCCAGCGGGGCGTTGTCGAGCCGCTTGGAGAGAGCACGAGCGCGGACCACGCCGCCGACGTCGGGCGACACGACCATCAGGTTGCGGCCAGCGAAGCGGGCGTGGATGTCGGCCGACATGACCGGTGCGGCATAGAGATTGTCCGTCGGGATATCGAAGAAGCCCTGGATCTGCCCGGCGTGCAGGTCGACCGACAGCACGCGGTTGGCGCCGGCGGTCTCGAGCAAATTGGCGACCAGCTTGGCCGAGATGGGGGTGCGCGGGCCGGGCTTCCGGTCCTGCCGGGCATAGCCGAAATAGGGAATGACGGCCGTGATCCGCTTGGCCGACGCGCGCTTCAGCGCGTCGATGCAGATCAGCAATTCCATCAGATTGTCGTTCGCCGGATAGCCGGTCGACTGGATCACGAACACGTCTTCGCCGCGGACATTCTCGTGGATCTCGACGAAAACCTCTTCGTCGGCGAACCGGCGGACGCTCGCCTCCGTCAACGGCAGTTCGAGATAGGAGGCGATCGCCTTTGCGAGCGGCTGGTTCGAATTGCCGGTCAGAAGCTTCATATATCTATCCCCGTTCGGGCGCTGTGGCGGAAGACTCGGGGGCTCTTAGTCGCAAGGTGCCCGTGGGGGAAGAGGGTGGCTGAACCGATCATATCCGCCTAAGAGCCGGCCATGGTCGTCACCCGCTTCGCTCCCTCCCCCACTGGCCGGCTCCATGTCGGCAACATTCGCACCGCGCTCCACAACTGGATGTGGGCGCGTGCCAATGGGGGTCGCTTCCTGCTGCGGCTCGACGATACCGACGCCGAGCGGTCGACCGAAAAGAACGCCGTCGCGATCCGCGAAGACCTCGCCTGGCTGGGCCTTTCGCCCGATGGCGAGGCGCGGCAGTCCGACCGGTTTGCGCTGTACGAACGCCGCTTCGAGGAACTGCGCGCAAAGGGCCGGGTCTATCCCTGCTACGAGACTGCCGAAGAGCTCGAGCTCAAGCGCAAGATTCTCGCCGGGCGCGGCCTGCCGCCGATCTACGACCGGGCCGCGCTCCAGCTGGATGATGCGCAGAGGGCCGCCTTGGAGGCCGAGGGCCATCGGCCGCACTGGCGCTTCCTGCTCGATCACGACGAACCGATCCGCTGGGACGACCTGATCCGGGGGCCGCAGCATCTGGATCCGAGCCGCTTGTCCGACCCGGTCATCCGCCGCGCCGACGGCAGCTGGCTCTATATGCTGCCGAGCGCGATCGACGATATCGACATGGGCGTCACCCATGTCGTGCGCGGCGAGGACCACGTCACCAACACCGGGCTGCAATTGCAGATGTTCTCGGCGCTCGGCGCGACGCCGCCGGCGTTCGCCCACGAAGCCTTGCTGGTCGGCAGCGAGGGCAAGTTGTCGAAGCGGCTCGGTTCGCTCGGCTGCGACGCCTTCCGCGAGGAAGGGATCGAGCCGATCGCCTTGATCGCGCTGCTCGCCCGGATCGGCACCAGCCTGCCGGTCGAACCCGTTACCTCGCCCGATGCGCTGTTCGCGGACTTCGACTTCGCCCGCTTCGGCCGGGCGCCCGCACGTTTCGATCTGGACGAACTCAAGACGTTGAATGCGCGCATTCTCCATCTTCTCGATCATCGCCAGGTCGCCGATCGTCTGCCGGCCGGGATGGATGCCGAGGCCTGGGCCGCGATCCGTCCCAATCTCACCCGTCTGTCCGATGCGGCCGATTGGTGGAGCGTGGTCGAGGGCGAGATCATGGTTGCGCTGGGCGACGAGGATCGCGCCTTCGTGCGGCAGGCCGCAGAACAGGCGGAGACCATCGCCTGGGACACCGGAGCCTGGAAAGCCCTGACCGGTGCGTTGGGCGCCGCGACCGGGCGCAAGGGCAAGGCGCTGTTCCTGCCGTTGCGGCTCGCACTCACGGGGCGCGAGCATGGGCCCGACATGAGCGCCTTGCTGCCGCTGATCGGCCGTGAACGGGCACTGCGGCGGCTGCGGAGCGCCGGGGCATGAGCCCCGACGTTATCTCCGGCGTCAGAAGCGGTTCGAGGGCGCGATCAGCCCGACCAGTAGATAGAGCAGGATCGTCGAGCCGACGCCGCACAACGTCAGCAATACTGCGGCGATGCGGATCAGCGCGAGATCGATCCCGCTATAGTCGGCGAGACCGGCGCACACGCCCATGATCTTGCCCTGGCTCTTGTTGAGGCGGAAGCGGTCGGTACGGACGGACATGGCAATTTCCTTCGGAGCTTGAGGTCGGTCAGAGGAGGACGGGGCGGTCTGCCGAAACAGTCGTCGCCGAGCAGAAGCAGTTCGCATTCGCCGGCCCCAGCGCAGTCGCCAGGCAGGCGAGGCTGAAGAGCAGCGCACCGCCGGCCGCGAGCAGGAAACGCCGTGCGTCGCTGATCTCGGTGTTGGTGTCGAACATGGTCAGGCTCCCTTTCATCGGCCCCCTCGGCCGGATGCCTGAAGCATTGCAGGAGCCGTGCCAAATGCACCGAGCCGGGAAAATCGGGGTAGAAATCCCCTGCAGGGCCCGACATCGTCGAACGAGATCCCATCTTGTCGGAAAATTTGCCAAGACGCAGCATATCGGCCCGATCGCCCCCTTCCCACACCCCATCATTCCCGCGAAGACAGGAATCCATATTCTCCGACACTCAAGCCTCTTGCGGTTCGGAGGTTATGGATCGCCGCCTTCGCGGGGATGACGCGAGGGGCGGTGGGCCGGCAGCCGGCAGCCAGCCGGTCGCCCGCGGCCTGGCCGGTGGCAGGCATGGGGCGAAGCCGCCTGGCGCCAAACAGGACAGCTACGTCCTGGCCGAGATGGCGATGCACGAGAGCATCGGCTCCCCACTGCACCCCGTCATTCCCGCGCAGGCGGGAATCCATATTCTCCGACGCTCGAGCTTCCTGCGGTTCGGAGGGTATGGATCCCCGCCTTCGCGGGGATGACGGGAGGGTGGCAGGGCGGCAGCAGGCGGCCTTCATCCAAGGCGACCGCCGACCGGCTACGAATGCGCTGGCGACACATGCAGGGCGAGGCCTCTCCCCATACCTCGTCATCCCCGCGAAGGCGGGGATCCATATGCCGCGCGCCCGGAACAAAAGGTCCGATCCGGACCAGATTCTGCAACCGTCAGGCCGAGTGATGATGTACTGTTACGCCAGTGATTCGGAGACACATCCGGCCACGCTCGGAGTAGGAGTTAGCCATGACCAACGGAGGTTACCTTACCGAACGCAAATCCCGCCCCCTCGGCCTCGGCCTGGTTATCGCTGGCCATGCCGCCGTTCTGGCCGCGCTGATTCTCGCGCCGCCCGAGAGCTTCAACCGCATCACCTATCTTCCGCTCATCGTCGACAGCATCAAAGCTCCTCCGCCCAAGGGCGAGGAACTCCCACCGCCGCCGAAGGCATCCCCCAGAGAGACCAAGGTGCAGGCGGTAAAGCCTATCGTCGACTTCGTCCCGACCACCCATCCTTTCCAACTCGATCCGCTCCCGCAGGTCGAACCGACGGTGCCGCAACCCGTGGTACCGGTTCAGCCCATAGCGCCTCTCTTCGTTCCTGCCGCGATCGAACCAAGCGCGGCCGCGCGTTTCCAGCCGGGTTACCCTTCCGCGCTCGCCCGAGCCGATATCGAAGGCAGCGCGACGGTGCGCGTGCTGATCGGCGTCGACGGCCGGGTCAAGCAGGTCGACCTCGTCAACGCGACCCACGCCGGCTTCTTCGAGGCGACGCGCGACCACGCCCTGCGCGCCTGGCGTTTCCGTCCCGCCACCCGCGATGGCGTGCCGACCGAAAGCTGGCGGACGCTCACCGTGCGGTTCAAGCTGGAAAGCTGACCCGTCAGAACCGGTACCGGCGCCCGCCTTTCCGGGCGCCGGGCTGGCGCAGCGGGCCCGCCTCGCCTATCTTCCTCTCCATGGCCATTTTCCCCCGCCCATCGACCCCGCGCGCCTTTCTCTCCGACCTGAAGGCCTTCCTCCGCCAGCAGGATCGCCACAAGCTGCTGATCGCGGTGATTTCAGCATTGATGCCGATGATCATCATCTGGGGCTTCTATCTCGATTCGCGCACCGACAAGCCGAAGGCGCAGGTCATCTTCGTCCAGAGCTGGCCATCGAGCCGAACCGATGCCGAGATCGAGAAGCAGAACATCGCCGATCAGAAAGTTCGGGACGCGGAGCGCAAGAAGAAACAGGAAGAATATCGCCGCCTCGCCGACAAGCTCGGCATCGACTATTGATGGCCACGCGCGAAGACGACCGGCGGTGGATGATGGCGGCCATCGCGCTCGCCGGACGCAGCCGGGGACGCACCGCACCGAACCCCAATGTCGGCTGCATCATCGTCCATGACGGACAGGTGATCGGCCGGGGCGTGACGCAGGCAGGCGGTAGACCCCATGCCGAAGCGCAGGCCCTGGCGATGGCGGGCAACGTCGAGGGCGCCACAGCCTATGTCACGCTCGAACCCTGCGCCCATATTTCGAAGCGCGGCCCTGCCTGTGCCGACCTTCTTGCAGCCGCCGCCCTCGCACGGGTGGTTGTCGCGCTGACCGACCCGGACCCACGCACCAACGGTCGAGGCATCGCCCGCCTGGAAGCCGCAGGAATCGCCGTGACGACGAGCGTGGCGACTGAGGAAGCGCGCCGGTCGATGGCCGGCTTCTTCTCCCGCCGCGCATCGAACCGCCCCCATGTCACGCTCAAGCTCGCGACGTCGCTCGACGGCTGCATCGCGATGGCCGACGGGCGCAGCCGCTGGATCACCGGCGAAGCCGCTCGGGCGCATTGCCATCTCGAGCGCAGCCGCCACGAGGCGATTCTGGTGGGCCGCGGCACCTTCGACGCCGACGCACCCCGCCTCGACGTGCGGCTGCCCGGCCTGGCCGATCGCAGCCCCCGCCGCCTGCTGCTCACGCACGGCGCGGCCCCCAATGGCTGGACCGCCATTCCACGCCCCGAAGCGATAGCGGAACTGGAGGGCGTCGATCATCTGTTCGTCGAGGGCGGCGCGGCCACGGCGGCGGCCTTTCTGCGCGCCGATCTCGTCGACCGGCTGTTGGTCTACACCGCGCCCATCCTGATCGGCGGCGGCCGGCCGGCGATCACGGATATCGGCCTCGGCGATCTCGCATCGGCACATGGCCGCTGGTGCATGACCGACACGCGCATGCTTGGCAGCGACCGCCTCACAATCTACGAACGCTGCTGACATGTTCACCGGAATCATCACCGACATCGGCACCATCGTCGCGACCGAGCAGCGCGGCGACCTTCATGTGCGCGTCGCCTGCTCCTACGATACGGGGTCGATCGACATCGGCGCCTCGATCGCCTGTTCGGGCGCTTGCATGACAGTGGTCGAGCTCGGGCCGGACTGGTTCGCGGTCGACATCAGCGGCGAAAGCGTCTCGCGCACCGCAGCCGACCGCTGGGTGACCGGCCGGAAGCTCAACCTCGAACGCTCGCTCAAGCTGGGTGACGAACTGGGCGGCCATATCGTCACGGGACATGTCGACGGTGTGGGCACGGTGGCGTCGATCGGGACCGACGGCGCTTCGAAGCGCTTCGAGATTCGTGCCCCGGCCGAACTCGCGCCCTATCTCGCCGAGAAGGGATCGATCACGGTCGACGGCGTTTCGCTGACGGTCAACACGATCACCGACCAGCCCGACGGCAGCACCCTGTTTGGGCTGAACATCATCCCGCATACGGCGATGGTGACGACGATCGGTTTGCTCGAAGTGGGCGACAGCGTGAACCTGGAGATCGACGTGCTGGCCCGCTATCTGCGGCGTATGGAGCAGCTGCGCACCTCAGCTTGACGGATCAATCACATTTCAATGTGATTTAATCGTTGCGATGTCACACCGATGTGATATTCCCAACGCCCATGAGCACCGAACTGATCGATCGCATCCGCCACGCCGTGTCCGAACGCGGCGTTTCCCGTTCCGGTCTGGCCCGAGCCGCCGGGCTTCACCCCAATTCGCTGCGGTCGCTCGACGACCCCGACTGGAACCCTACGGCGGACACGCTCAAGAAGCTTGAGCGCTACCTCTCTTATTCGGGCCTGTCGCCGATCGAGGAGATCATCGACGAAGCCCGCAACGGCCGCATGTTCATCCTCGTCGACGACGAGGACCGCGAGAATGAGGGCGACCTCATCATTCCCGCGCAGATGGCGACCCCCGACGCGATCAATTTCATGGCGAAATATGGTCGCGGGCTGATCTGCCTGTCGATGACCAAGGAGCGGGTCGACCAACTTGGCCTGCCGCTGATGAGCCGCAACAACGGCACCCGCCACGAAACCGCCTTCACCGTCTCGATCGAGGCGCGCGAGGGCGTCACCACCGGCATCTCCGCCGCCGACCGCGCACGCACCGTCGCCGTCGCGATCGATGCGTCGAAGGGCCCCGAACATATCGTGACCCCCGGCCATGTCTTCCCGCTGGTCGCCAAGCCTGGCGGCGTGCTGATCCGCGCGGGTCACACCGAGGCTGCGGTCGATGTCGCCCGCCTCGCCGGCCTAAACCCCTCGGGCGTCATCTGCGAGATCATGAACGATGACGGCACGATGGCACGGATGGATTCGCTGGTTGAGTTCGCCCGCACCCACAAGCTCAAGATCGGCACCATCCGCGACCTGATCGCCTATCGCCGCAAGCATGACCATCTGGTCGAGAAGCGCACCGAGACGCGCTTCACGAGCCGCTGGGGCGGCGAATGGAAGCTGACCACCTTCTACAACAAGGCAACCGGCACCGAGCAGACCGCGCTGGTCATGGGCCATATCGATCCCGAAAAGCCGACCCTCGTGCGCATGCACCTGCTCAACCCCTTCGCCGACATCTATGGCGAGAAGAGCCCGCGCAGCGACCTGATAGAACGCTCGATGCAGATGATCGCGGAGGAAGGCGCCGGCGTGATCGTCATCCTCAACCGCCCGATGAGCGGCTGGATGACCCGTGCGGTCGAGGCGCGCGAGACGGGCGACACTTCCGCGATGGACGAGCTACGCGATTATGGCGTTGGCGCGCAGATCCTGACCGAGCTCGGCGTGCAGGACATGGTCCTGCTCACCAACTCGCACCACACGCTGATTGCGCTGGACGGCTATGGTCTGTCGATCGTAGGCGAGCGGCCCATTCCCGCCGCCTGATAGGAGCACCACCATGGCCAAGATCCTCATCGTCGAAGCGCGCTTCTACGATCATCTGAACGACATGCTCCTCGACGGCGCGCGCACCGCGATCGAAGAAGCGGGCCACCGCCACGAGACGGTCACCGTTCCGGGCGCGCTCGAAATCCCGGGCGCGATCGCGATGGCGGCGGAAAGCGGCCGCTATGACGGCTTCGTCGCGATCGGCGTCGTGATCCGCGGCGAGACCTATCATTTCGAGGTGGTCTCCAACGAGAGCGCACGCGGCCTGATGGCGCTGTCAATGGACGGCATCGCGATCGGCAACGGCATCATCACCGTCGAGAACGAAGCCCAGGCGCTCGCCCGCGCCCGCCGCTCGGAAAAGGATAAGGGCGGGGAGGCGGCGAAGGCAGCGCTGCGCATGCTTGAGCTGCGCGAGAAATTCGGCGCCTGACCTGATCGATACCCATCGCCGGCCGGCATTAGGGCATGCCGGCGATTGGGTCTTGTCCTTGATGCTGCGGAAGGCGATGGCCAGCCGATGAGCAGCGCATCCTACGCCCCAGCCCCCGTCGCCCGCGCCTATGCCGCGATGGTGATCGCCAATATTGCGCTCGCCTTCGGCCCCTGGTTCGTTCGCCTCGCCGACACCTCGTCGATCGCATCGGCCTTCTGGCGGCTCGCGCTCGCCTGCCCCCTGCTCTTTGCGATGACCCGGCTGGCGCGCCAGCCAATACCGCGCCTGTCATTGGGGATGATCGGCACGATCGCGATCGGGGGCTTGTTCTTCGCGGCCGACCTCGGAGCCTGGCATATCGGAATCCACCACACCAAACTCGCCAATGCGACGCTTTTCGGCAATCTCGCCAGCTTCCTGCTACCTGCGGTCGCGCTGATCGCCACACGATCGCTGCCCGACCGCGTGCAGGCACTGGCGCTGCTGCTGGCGGTGATCGGAACCGCTCTGCTCCTCGGCCGCTCTTATCAGCTCGACAGCCGATATCTGATGGGCGACCTGCTCTGCATCCTCGCCGGCATTTTCTACACCGGGTACATCATCGCGCTCTCGAGGGCGCGAGGCATGCTGCAACCCATGCCGGTGCTGCTGATCTCGACCATGGCTGGCGTGCTGCCGCTGCTGCTCTTCGCCTGGATCGACGGTGGCCCGATCCTTCCGCACGACTGGACCCCGCTGCTGCTGCTGGCGATCGGCAGCCAGGTCGTCGGGCAGGGCCTCATGGTCTATGCGATCGGCCATCTGCCGCCGCTGGTGATCGGAATAGGTCTGCTCATCCAGCCCTTCATCGCTGCCCTTATCGGCAGCGTGCGTTATGGGGAGATGTTGGGCATTCTCGACCTCGCCGGCGGCCTCGCCATCTGCGCCGCCCTGGTGCTCGTCCGGGCTGGTGGGACTGGTCAGCGGACGCCCGAAACGGTAAAGGAAGACGCATGATAGCCCCCGCCGACATGACCCTCGACGAGCTTCGGCTGTCGCTGGCCGAGCGCCTTCCCACCCATGCCGTCTTCGACGGCTGGAGCGCCACCGCGCTGGCCAATGCCGCCGATGAACTCGACGTTCCCGCCGACCGGGCCGCGTTGTGCTTCCCGGGCGGCGCAATCGAAATGATCGACGCTTGGTTCGCCACCATCGACGCGGCGATGGCCGAACAGCTCCAGTCGCTCGACCTCGGCACGATGAAGATCCGCGACCGCATCCGCACCGCGCTGCTTGTGCGACTCGATGAAGCCACCCGCCAGCCCGACGCCCTGCGCCGCGCGATCACGCAGCTTGGGCGTCCGCTCAACGCCGGCCGCGCGGTCAAGTTGGCTTGGCGCGCCGCCGACTCGATGTGGCGCGCGATCGGCGACACGAGCGTCGATTTCGCCTGGTACAGCAAGCGGGCGACGCTGGCAGCGCTCTACACCTCGGTGCTGACCGCCTGGATGGATGACGACAGCGAAGACTTCTCAGACACGCGCGCCTTCCTTGATCGCCGGATCGACGACGTCATGCGGTTCGAGAAGTTCAAGGTCAGGCTGAAGCCCGAGCCCGATCGCCATTTCAGCCCGGTCCGCTTCCTCGGGCGCCTGCGCTATCGGCTTCAGGCGGGATAAGCCCGCATAATTTCCAATAGGGGATGGCAAAGTCGCGCCCTTATTGATAATCACTCGCATCATGGATGTGGATGCAGAGACGATGACCCTCGACAGGCTGCCGCTCGGAACCGGTGGTGCGATCGTCGGGGTTTGCTGGGACAAGCTGGACGAGCGCGATGCCCGTCGCCTGCGCGAATTGGGCGTGGACGAGGGTGTTCTCGTCGAGAAGCTTCACAAGGGCCCCTTCGGCGCCGACCCGATAGCCTGTCGCATCGGACGCATGACGGTCGCGCTGCGCAGCATCCAGGCGTCGGCGATCCTCGTCGGAGCGCGAACCGTCCGATGACACCCACACCGCTTATCGCGCTGGCCGGCAATCCGAATGCCGGAAAGAGCGCCTTGTTCAACGCGCTTACCGGCGCCCGCCAGAAGGTTGGCAATTATCCCGGCGTGACGGTGGAACGGAAATCGGGCCGCATGGCGCTCGACGATGGACGCCCGCTCGAACTGCTCGATCTGCCCGGCACCTACAGCCTGACGCCATCGAGCCCCGACGAAGCCGTCACCCATGACGTGTTGCTCGGCAAGCAGCCGGGCGAGCGCCTGCCGTCCGCGCTGCTGGTGGTGATCGATGCCACCAACCTCGACAACCATCTGCGCTTCGCCCTGCAACTGATCGAGCTCGGCCTGCCGACAGTGGTCGCGCTCAACATGGTGGACATGGCCGAACGCGATGGGCTGAAGATCGATGCCGACCGGCTTGCGGCCGAGCTCGGCGTGCCGGTCATCCCGACCGTCGCCGTCCGGCGGAAGGGCATCGACGAACTCAAGGCCGCGCTCGGCAGCCTGGCGGCGACGCAGGCGGCCCATCCGGTCAGCGAGCCGTCGGGCGATCATGACGCGCTGATCGTGCTGCAGCGGCGTGCAAGAGCGATCGCGGCCGCCGCGACGACCGAGGAAAATTTCCGGTTGCGCTGGACACACCGCGCCGATGCGGTCGCGCTGCATCCGGTCATCGGCCCCATCCTGCTCGCGACGATCCTGTTCGTGATGTTCCAGGCGGTCTTCGCCTGGTCGGCGGCACCCGCCGATGCGATAGATAGCGGATTCGTGGCGCTCCAGGGGCTGGTGACCGACCGGATGGCCGACGGTTTCGTCCGCTCGTTGATCGTCGAAGGCCTTATCGCCGGGGTCGGCGCGGTGATCGTCTTCCTGCCGCAGATCCTGATCCTTTTCCTATTCATCCTGCTGCTCGAAGCGTCGGGCTATATGGTCCGCGCGGCCTTCATCATGGACCAGCTGATGGCGCGCGTCGGCCTGTCGGGACGGGCCTTCATCCCGCTCCTGTCCTCCTTCGCCTGTGCGATTCCGGGAATCATGGCGACGCGCACGATCGACGATCCCAAGGACCGGCTGACCACGATCCTGATCGCTCCGCTGATGACCTGTTCGGCGCGGCTTCCGGTCTATGCCGTGATCATCGGGGCGTTCATTCCCGAACGGACCGTCGGCCCAGGGGTAGGCTTGCAGGGCCTGGTCCTGTTCTGCCTCTATATCGCGGGTATCGCCGGAGCGATGCTCGCCGCCTTCATCCTGCGCCGGACAGTGACCAAAGGACCGCCTCCGGGATTCCTGATGGAGATGCCGCGCTATCAGATGCCGATCGTGCGCGACGTGCTGCTCGGCTTGTGGCAGCGCGCGATCATCTTCCTGCGCCGGGCCGGCACGATCATCGCTGCGACGACGGCCGTGCTGTGGCTGCTCGTCTCCTACCCCAAGCCGCCCGCCGATTATGCCCAGCCTGCGATCGACTATTCGGTAGCCGGCCGGATCGCCGGCGCGCTCGAACCTGTCTTCGCCCCGGTCGGCTTCAACCGCGACATGGCGTTGGCGTTGATTCCCGCCATGGCCGCGCGCGAAGTCGCCGTGTCGGCACTTGCCACGGTCTACGCCGTGGACGCCGAGGACGAGGCGGCGCAGGAACAGTCGCTGGTCGAAAGGCTGCAGGGGCGCTGGTCGCTTCCCACGGCGCTCGCCTTCCTCGCCTGGTTCGTCTTCGCCCCACAATGCGTGTCGACGATCGCCGTCGTGCGCCGCGAAACGAACAGCTGGAAATGGACCGGCTTCATGCTGGCCTATTTGTTCGGTCTGGCTTACATCGCGGCAGGCGCTACCTATTGGAGCGCGCTAGCTTTAGGTTTGTAGGGAGGCCCGCGTGGCAGGCAGCGTTAACAAGGTGATCCTCGTCGGCAATCTGGGTCGCGACCCCGAGAGCCGCTCCTTCGCCAATGGTGGCAAGGTGGTGAACCTGCGCATCGCCACGTCGGAGCAGTGGAAGGATCGCAACACCGGCGAACGCCGCGACAAGACCGAATGGCATTCGGTCGCGATCTTCAACGAGGCGCTGGCGGGTGTCGCCGAGCGCTATCTGCGCAAGGGCAGCAAGGTCTATCTCGAGGGCCAGCTCCAGACGCGCAAGTGGACCGACCAACAAGGCCAGGAACGCTATTCGACCGAGGTCGTGCTTCAGGGTTTCAACGCCGTGATGGTGCTGCTCGATCGTCCCGATGGCGGTGGCGGCATGGGCGGCGGCTCCGGCGGCGGCAGCATGGGTGCCGGCGGCGGCTGGGGCGACGATGACGGCTATGGCAGCGGCTCGAGCTTTGGCGGCGGCGGCGGCGGCGGCTTCGGCGGTGGAAATCGCGGCGGCGGGCAGAGCACCGGGGGTGGCCGCAAGTCCGACCCGTTCGACGTTGGCGATCTCGACGACGACGTGCCCTTCTGAAGGAAGAGGGGCGCGACAGTCGCTGTCGATTACCAGACGAGTGGTTTCCGCACTCGGTTCACCGGTTTTGTCCATGCTTGCGCCGGATCGCGGGGAGCGTATTTTCCCGCGATGCGTGATCCCGTGCCTTTCGGTCTGGTGAGATGAGCCTCTCGCTCCCGATTCTCAGGTCGCCTCCCTTCCCCGGCACTTCGCCAGAGACGGCCGCGGTCAGCCGGCGCCGCCCGGTCGTGGCGGTGCGCCACGCCTTGTCGCCGGCGCTTCGGGAGCGCGCGAGACTGGTGCGCGAGCGCGTCGTCGAGGCGCGGATTGGCGGCAACTTCTGGGCGAACGGCGACGCCAATATTTGGAACAGGATGGCGAGCGACGCACCGCTGAAGCTCGCCGGCAACGACGAGCACGCATTGCTTGCACTGCTCGCCGGCGCGTCAATCGAATGGACTGCTCCCGGTCCCTTCGCCGATATTTCCGCCTCCCCCGAACCGGACGCTCTGGAACAAGCCATAATCCACTGGCTGGTCGATGGAGTCGACTATCGCGACCCCTATTCGGGGCGACCGGTCGCAATCGAGGCGGCGATCGAGCAGCTCGCCTTCTGGCGGCAGGCGATCGACCGCAATCGCGGGCTCGTTGCAGCCGCAGGCATCGCCCGCTGGAAACGGCGCGAGGTCGAAGCGATGCTCTGGCCGGGGAACGGTCTGCTCTTCCCGGGCAATGCGGCAGATGCCGTTGGAAGCGCTTTGCGGACGGGCGGTGAGATCGCGGTCTGGCCGTCCAAGGCACCGCGCGGGCTGGCCGAACAAGCCGCAGCTCATGGCGTGCCTGTTCACCCGGTCGAGGACGGCTTCCTGCGTTCGGCCGGACTGGGGAGCGACTGCCACCCGCCGCATTCGATCATCCTCGATCGCGCGGGTCTTCATCTCGATCCCAATCGCACCTCCGATCTCGAGAAGATGATCGCAGCCCCGGCGGATCCGGCCTTGCTTGCCCGCGCCGAGCGGCTGATGCGGTCGCTGGTCGACGCCGGCATCAGCAAATATGCGAGCGGAGGCGAGCCTTGGGAGCGGCCGGTCAAGGGCCGACGCATCGTGCTCGTCACCGGTCAGGTCGAAGACGATCTTTCGGTGCAACTGGGTGGTGCAGGTGTCGAAGGCAATCTCGACCTGATCCGCCGTGCCCGCGCTGCCGAGCCCGACGCATGGCTCGTCTTCAAGCCGCATCCCGACGTCGACGCCGGCCACCGGCGGGGCGCCATAGCGGATGCCGTCGCGCTTCGCCATGTCGATCAGGTCGTGCGCGACGTGCCCATGGCCTCGATGCTCGATGCGGTCGATGCCGTGCATGTCCTTACGTCGCTCGCGGGTTTCGAGGCCCTGATCCGGGGCTGCGAGGTGGTGACGCACGGCCAGCCCTTCTATGCAGGATGGGGATTGACGCGGGACCTCGCGCCGCCCATTGAGCGGAGACGGGGCCACAACGTAACGAAGGCGCAGCTTGTGGCGGCAACTTTGATTCTCTACCCGCGCTATCTCGACCCGGTAACGAAGCTCCCATGCCCTCCCGAAATCCTCGTGGAGCGCCTTGCGGCCGAACCGGAACCGCGCGAGACGCTGCTGACCCGCCTGCGTCGCCTGCAGGGCCGCGTGCGCCGGACCCTCTCCATCGCGGGAGGCCGGGCTTGAAACTTCACGACATCGCCAAGCAGCGCTTCCTGTTCCTGCAGGGACCGCCCGGCCCCTTCTTCGATCGCCTCGGGGCGTCGCTGCGCCGCCTCGGACATGCCGTCCACCGGATCAATCTCAACGCGGGCGACGTCGCCTCCTGGTCGGGGCCCGCCATCGATTATCGCGGCACCGCCGAGCGCTGGCCGAGTTTCGTCGATGATTTCCTGGTCCACCATCGCATCACCGACCTGATCCTGTTCGGCGACTGCCGGCCGCTGCACAACGCGGCACGCGGTATGGCGCGGCTGCGTGGCGTGCGGGTTCATGTGTTCGAGGAAGGCTATATTCGTCCCGACTGGGCCACGCTCGAACTCGACGGCGTCAACGGCCACTCCTCGCTGCCACGCGATCCGAACTGGTATGTGAAGGCAGCGCGGACCCTGCCGCCGCTGGCCAAGCGCCCGACCGTTCCGTCGCGCTTCCGTCGGCGCGCGCAGGAAGCCACCAGCTATTATGCCCGCACCTCGCTCGGCCGCTGGCGCTTCCCGCACTACAAGTCGCATCGCGATCGCTCGGCGGTGACCGAAGCGCTCGGCTGGCTCAAGCAGTTCGCCCTTCGCAAGCTCCAGGAAGGCCGCGCCGAAAACGTCCTGGCCCAGCTGGAAGGCAAGCGCTATTTCGCGCTACCGCTGCAGCTTTCGTCCGATCACCAGATCCGCGTCCATTCGCTGTTCGGCACGATGCAGGCCGGCGCGTCCTATGTGATCGAGAGCTTTGCTCGTTCGGCCCCGGACGATACCTATTTGCTGGTCAAGGAACATCCGCTCGACAGCAGCCTGTTCAGCTGGCGCCGCTTCATCCGACGTGAAGCGCGACGGTTGAACGTGGAACATCGCGTGCTGTTCACCAAAGGCGGCCGGATCGACGACATCGTCGAGAACTCGCTGGGCGTCGTCACGGTCAACAGCACCACCGGCACGCTCGCTCTGGCATCGGGCATTCCCGTGATCACGCTGGGCCAAGCCGTGTACAATATCCCCGGCATCACCTTCCAGGGGCCGCTCGACAGCTTCTGGGGCGATCCGACCCCGCCGAATCCGCGAATCTGGGATGCCTTCTCGCGCGTCCTCCAGGCCCGCTGCCTGGTCTATGGCGGCTTTGCCAGCGACGAGGGAATCGAGATGCTGGTCGAGGGCTCGATCGCGCGGTTGGTCGAAGCCTCGAAGATCGTCGACATCGGCTCCTATCTGGGCAGAACGGCACAACTGGCCGCCGAATAGGGCTGAGCTCCGGCCGGCCGGCCTCAGCGACGGCGCATGATATATTCCTCGTCATACCAGCTGCCGACCTTGAAGCGGTAATCGCCGACCTTCTCGAAGCCGCGCGCGGCATAGACCTTCTGCGCCTTGTCGTTGCCCGACCAGACACCCAGCCACACCGGCCCCGGTCGCGTCGCCGCGAGATGGTCTAGCGCAGCGGCGAGCAGGCCAGCGCCGAGGCGGAGCCCCTGCGCCTCGCGCAGGACATAGAGCTGATAGAGTTCGCCGTCGCCTCGCGCGACCTCGACATGGGGCAGCTTGCAGGGGCCGACCTGCGCATAGCCGAGCAATTCGCCGTCGCGATCGGCGACCCAGGTGCGGCGCTCGCCGTCGGCTAACTCGGCGCGGACCGCATCGGCGGAATAGGCTTCCGCTTCGAAGATGGCCAGGTCCGCCGGCGGATAGGGGATCGCAAACCCTTCCTCAAGGAAGGTCTGGCGGAAGGTGATCAGCTTCAGCCGGGCAAGCGGCTCGGCATCTTCAGGCAAGGCAAGGCGGATGGCGATAGTCATACCCCTGCCTGCGGTGCGGCGGCGGTGGCGTCAAGCCGGCACGCCGAGCGCAAAGAGAAGGGGCGCGGAAGCCTGTGCTTCCGCGCCCCAATCTGTTGTTCGTTCCAGCCCCGAAGGACCGGCCCAGATCAGCCGTTCTGGCGAGCCTTGAGAGCTTCGCCGAGAATGTCGCCGAGCGACGCGCCCGAATCGGACGAACCGTACTGTGCAACGGCCTGCTTCTCTTCGGCGATCTGCATCGCCTTGACCGAGAAGGTCGGCTTCTTGGAGCGGTCGAAACCGGTCACCATCGCATCGAACTTCTGGCCGACCTGGAAACGCTCCGGGCGCTGCTCGTCGCGGTCGCGGCCGAGATCGCCACGCTTGATGAAGCCGGCCGCGCCGTCGTCACCCGCCTGCACTTCGAGACCACCGTCGGTGATCGCGAGAACCGTGACGGTCACGACCGCGCTCTTGTTGAGCTTCGAGCCGTCCGAGGTCGCAGCGCCGATGCCGCCACGCTCGAGCTGCTTGATGCCGAGCGAAATGCGCTCCTTCTCGGAGTCGATGTCGAGCACGATCGCCTTGACCGTCTCACCCTTGTGGTGAAGCGACAGGGCTTCCTCGCCGGTCACGCCCCAGGCGATGTCCGACATGTGGACCATGCCGTCGACATCGTTGTCGAGGCCGATGAACAGCCCGAACTCGGTAGCGTTCTTGACTTCGCCTTCGACGACCGAACCGATCGGATGCGCTTCGGCGAAGGCCTCCCACGGATTGGTGATCGCCTGCTTGAGGCCGAGCGAGATGCGGCGCTTGTCGGCGTCGACCTCGAGGATGACGACTTCGACTTCCTGGCTGGTCGAGACGATCTTGCCCGGATGGACGTTCTTCTTGGTCCAGCTCATTTCGGAGACGTGGACCAGGCCTTCGATGCCCGGCTCGAGCTCGACGAAGGCACCATATTCGGTAATGTTCGTCACGCGGCCCGAGAACTTGCCGCCGATGGGGTACTTGGCCGAAGCGCCTTCCCACGGATCGCTCTCGAGCTGCTTCATGCCGAGCGAGATGCGCTGCGTGTCCTTGTTGATGCGGATGATCTGCACCTTCACGACATCGCCGATGTTGATCATCTCGTTCGGATGGCCAACGCGCTTGTAGCTGAGGTCGGTGACGTGCAGCAGGCCGTCGATGCCGCCGAGATCAACGAACGCACCATAATCGGTGATGTTCTTGACGACGCCTTCGATCACCTGGCCCTCGGCCAGCGACTGGATCAGGCCCGAACGCTGCTCGGCGCGGGTCTCTTCGAGGACGGCGCGGCGCGACACGACGATGTTGCCGCGGCGGCGATCCATCTTGAGGATCTGGAAAGGCTGCGGGATGTCCATCAGCGGGGTGACGTCGCGGACCGGGCGGATGTCGACCTGCGAACCCGGCAGGAAGGCCACGGCGCCGTTGAGGTCGACGGTGAAGCCGCCCTTGACGCGGCCGAAGATGACGCCTTCGACGCGGCTGGACTGCGAGAACTCGGCCTCGAGCTTGTCCCAGGCGGCTTCGCGGCGGGCGCGGTCGCGGCTGAGCATCGCTTCGCCATGGACGTTTTCGACGCGGTCGACATAAACTTCGACTTCGTCACCGACCTTGAGATCGGCCTTCTGGCCGGGCGCAGGCGCGAATTCGCGGAGCGCCACGCGGCCTTCCGACTTGAGACCGACGTCGATGACGGCCATGTCGTTTTCGATCGCGGTGACGGTGCCCTTGACGACGCGGCCTTCGAAGCCTTCGTTCTCGCCGCCGAGGGTCTGGTTGAGAAGCGCCGCGAAATCGTCGCGGCTCGGGTTTGCCGTAGTGGCCATAGACAAATGTCTTCCTGTATCAGTTATTCCGGCCATCCGGTTGTCTCCGGAGGTCTTGGGGCCAGAACCGCCACAACGGCCTCATGCCGCCATGGCATCCGCTGAACGCTCGATTCGTGGAGACCGAAAAAGCATAAGGGCGCGGCAAGAGATCGGCTTCTCTGCTGCCGACCCCCTGTCGCGCCTGCTGGCGATCGCCTTTAAGAGCGCTGCGCCGTCCGGGCTTCCACGAGCTCTACCGCCCGTTGGACGGCCGCTTCTATACCGAGATCGCTGGTATCGAGCAAGTCGGCATCCTCGGCCTGGCGCAGCGGCGCGGCGGACCGGCCCATGTCGCGCTCGTCGCGCGCGAGAATGTCGGCGAGCACCGCGTCATAGCCCACGCCCGTGCCCATCGATTCCATCTCGCGGAAGCGACGCTGTGCGCGCACATCGGGCCGGGCGGTGACGAACAGCTTGGCCTCCGCCTCGGGCGCGATGACCGTGCCGATATCGCGCCCGTCGAGCACCGCGCCCCCCGCCTGCCCGGCAAAGGCGCGCTGCCGGTCGAGCAGCGCCTCACGCACCTGCGGGTGCGCCGAGGCGAGCGAGGCCGCGCGGCCCGCCGATTCGGTCTTGAGCGCCGGATCCTCCAGCAGCGCCGCCTCGAAATTACAGCCGCGAAGCGCGTCGGCCGCATCGGCTGGGTCGCCCCCGGCGCGCATCACCGATACGCCGACCGCGCGATAGAGCAGGCCGGTGTCGAGATGCGGCAAGCCATAATGGCGCGCGAGCGCCTTGGCGATGGTGCCCTTGCCCGATGCCGCCGGGCCGTCGACCGCGATGATCATGCGACTTCGGCGCCCAGGCCGGTCATCAGCGCAGTGAAGCCGGGGAAGCTGGTCGCGACCGGCCCCATGTCGTCGATCGTGACCGGCGCCCGGGAGACCAGCCCCGCGACCGCGAAGCTCATCGCGATGCGGTGGTCGAGCCGCGCGGCGATCGTCGCCCCGCCCGGCAGTGGATCGCCGCCAGTGCCATCGATGATCAGCCCGTCTTCGAGTTCCTCGACCCGCGCACCGATCGCACGCAGCCCTTCGGCCATCACAGCGATCCGGTCCGATTCCTTGACCCGCAGCTCTTCCAGCCCGCGCGCGATGGTGCGGCCTTCGGCCAGCGCCGCCGCGACGAACAGGATCGGATATTCGTCGACCATCGAGGCGACGGTCTCGACCGGAGTCTCGATTCCCTTCAGTGCCGAATGGCGCACGACGATGTCGGCGACAGGCTCGCCGCCAACCTCGCGCTGGTTGGCGAAGACGATATCGGCGCCCATCATCCGCAACACGTCGAACAGCGCGGCGCGGGTGGGGTTGAGCCCGACATTGGTGACGGTCACCTCGGAGCCCGGAACCAGCAGCGCCGCGACGACCGGGAAGGCTGCCGAGGAGGGATCGCCCGGTACGACGATATGCTGCGGCCGCAGATCGGCCTCGCCCCGGATCGAGATGAGCCGCGCGCCCGCGCCATCCTCCTCGACCGTCAGCTCGGCACCGAAGCCGCGCAGCATCCGCTCGCTATGGTCGCGCGTCGCGACCGGCTCGACCACGCGGGTGATCCCCGGCGTGTTGAGACCCGCGAGCAGGATCGCCGACTTGACCTGCGCCGAGGCGACGGGGAGGCGATAATCGATCGGCACCGCCGGGCAGAGCCCCCGCACCATCAGCGGCAGGCGCCCGCCGGGGCTCGCGTTGATCTCGGCACCCATCAGGCCGAGCGGTTCGATCACGCGGCCCATCGGCCGCTTCGACAGCGAGGCGTCGCCGGTGAAGGTCGCGGTGATCGCATGGCTGGCGACGAGGCCCATCAGCAGGCGCGTCGATGTCCCCGAATTGCCCATGTCGAGCGCGCCCTGCGGTTGCAGCAGCCCGCCCACGCCGACGCCGTGAATGCGCCAGACTTCGTCCGCACCGCGTTCGATCGTGGCGCCCATCGCCCGCATGGCAGCAGCGGTGGCAAGAACGTCCTCTCCTTCCAGCAGCCCCTCGACCCGGCTTTCGCCGATCGCAAGCGCGGACAGCATCAGCGACCGATGGGAGATGGACTTGTCGCCGGGAACGCCGATCGTGCCGGTCAGCGGGCCGGGCGCCGAAAAGCGCGCGGGGCGTGGAGTGGGGCCGTGCATAGGCGCGCGCTTTTGACAGCGGCGCCGCGCTATGGCAAGGCGCCCGGCGTTTCGGCCTTCCATTGACTCGGGCGGCCGCGAAGTTTCCGCAATTTCGACTGGAGTTTCTGAACCGTGGTGAAACCTGAATGGGGCACCAAGCGGACCTGCCCGAAGTGCGGCACCCGCTTTTACGACCTGGAAAAGGACAATCCCGTCACCTGCATCGAATGCGGGGCGGCGTGGGAGCCTGAACCTGTCCTCAAGTCGAAGCAGCCGCTGCCCTTCGACGCGCCGAAGAAGGAAGGTCCGGAGCCCAAGGAAGTCGACACCGACCTGTCCGACGACCTGGACATCGACGAGGACGCCGAGGAGAATCCGGATGACGACGTCGATCTGGGCGGCGACGACGATATCGGCCTGAACACGGCCGACGACGAGGACGACAACTGATCCGCGCGCCGGGGCGGCCCTTCCATGGCCCCGCCCCGGCGACGATCGGCACAAAATCGAGCGCGCGATGCGAAAAGGGTCTTGCGAGCCCCTCGAAGCTGACCTAAAGGGCGCGCTCCGCCGCCGGGCCCAACCGGCGAGCGACAGAAATGGCACGGGGCCGTAGCTCAGCTGGGAGAGCGCTGCAATGGCATTGCAGAGGTCAGGGGTTCGATCCCCCTCGGCTCCACCATTTCTCTCCCCAACAGCATGATAACGGTTGCGGAGCGTCCAAGCTTGCTGCGCTTCCATGGCGCGACTGACATGCACCGGCGTGCACTGCGCGCGCAGCCCATATCGGCACTTGCTTAGATCGCAGGGTGCTCCTGCCCGCTCCGGCCCTGCCCCGATTTTCCGGCTACCGTCGCCGGCGTCAAATGCATCGAATGGAGGGCAGCGGTCTAAAGGGCCTTCTTGCAGGGTTGTACCCGATCGGCCCTTCCCTGCCCCGATGGATGGCACGCAAGGACCGCGAAACGGCGGACATATACTGCGAACCGTAGGCCGAGCAGTGTTCGCGTCTCAGCAAGGATACTGCCTGGACCGCGGCCCCTTCTTATCCTCCATGGAGCAGACGGCTCTGGAAATCTCTGAACCAGCCATAAAAATCGAACAGGTACAAAATCTTGGTCGGCTCAGCAGAGGGCTTGCTGACCGAATATTCCTTCGAATGGAATTTCTCGGTCGTGAGATAGGCTGCAGGAACGGTGTAGATCAGCCCGGCAACAATGGCGATCGTGCCCCGGGTGGTGGTGTAACAGCGCTGATCCTCGGTAGAGGATCGGACTGGATCAGGCGGCCACGCCGGGCAGCTTGATGAGAGGGTTGTCGCTGACGGGAGCGAGACTTTCAAGACTCAT
>Ga0233425_10000912_pt1 | contig 70866 bp, 64 predicted proteins | sample Watercolumn_Towu_2_FD_181712 | JGI IMG/M metagenome (GOLD analysis project Ga0233425, IMG submission 181712) | Freshwater microbial communities from Lake Towuti, South Sulawesi, Indonesia - Watercolumn_Towuti2014_140_MG | ecosystem: Environmental > Aquatic > Freshwater > Lake | place... | reverse complement strand
GCGCATAATCTGATGCGTCGCGCGCCGGCAAAGCACTCCCTGCGCGCCAAACGCAAAATCGCCGCCTGGGATGACGACTTCCTCGCAAGCCTAATCGCAGCTTGAGTTTTTCACCCGATTCCCCTGGCGCTCCGCCGCGCCCGAAACGGCTTATTATGCGCGCGCGATTCGCGCGGGTTCCGTTCGCCGCCCGCGGCTCTTAAAGTAGCGTCATGCTGGTTCGGCTCTCCATCCGCGACATTGTGCTCATCGACGCGCTCGACCTCGAATTCGGCGCGGGCCTGACCACGCTCACGGGCGAAACCGGCGCCGGAAAGTCGATCCTGCTCGACGCCTTCGTGCTGGCGCTCGGCGGGCGCGGCGACGCCTCGCTCGTGCGCGCAGGCAAGGCGCAGGGGCAGGTGACCGCCGTCTTCGAGACCGTGCCCGATCACCCCGCCCATCTCGCCGCGCGCGAATTCGGTCTCGGCGGCGGCGAACTCGTGCTGCGACGCGTGCAACTCGCGGATGGGCGCACCCGCGCCTTCGTCAACGATCAGCCCGCGACGGCGCAGGCGCTGCGCGCCATCGGCCGCGAGCTCGTGGAAATTCACTGCCAGCACGACGAGCGCGCGCTCGTCGATCCCGCCGCCCATCGGGCGCTGGTCGACGCCCATGGCGGCCTGCTCATGCAGGCGGGCGAAACCCGGGCTCTGCACGCCGCCCGGCTCGGCGCGGCGCGCGCGCTCGACGAAGAGCGCGCCCGCGTCGAAAAGGCCCGCGCCGACGCCGACTATCTGCGCCACGCTTACGCCGAGCTCGTCGAGCTTGCGCCGGAAGCGGGCGAAGAAGAGCGGCTGGCCGAGCGGCGTCTCGCCATGCAGCGCGCGGAAAAGGTCGCCGTCGACCTGCGCGACGCGCTCGCGGCCTTTTCCGGCGACGCCGCGCCGGCGGTCGAAATCGCCCAGACCGCGCGGCGGCTGGAGCGGCGCGCCGCGCACGCCCCGCACTTGCTCGATCCGCCGCTGCGCGCGCTGGCGGCGGCGATCGACGCGCTCTCTGTCGCCGAGCAGACGCTGGAGTCGGCGCTGGGCGAGGCGAATTACGATCCGCGCGAACTGGAGACGATCGAGGAGCGGCTGTTCGGGCTGCGCGCGGCGGCGCGCAAGCACCATGTCGCGGTGGCGGAGCTTCCGGCGGTCGCCGCGCGCTTTGCGGCGGACCTCGCCGCGCTGGACCGCTCCGAGACGCGGCTTGTCGACCTCGCCCAGGCGGCGGCGCAGGCGAAGGCGGCCTACGACGAGGCCGCGGCGGCGCTGTCTTGCGCGCGGCGCAAGGCCGCCGAAAAGCTCGACGCGCTCGTCGACGCCGAGTTGAAGCCGCTGAAGCTCGACGGCGCGCATTTTTCCACAAGGATCGAGAGCGATCCGGAAAACGGCGGCCCGGAAGGGATCGACCGCGTCGAGTTCTGGGTGCAGACCAATCCCGGCTCGCGGCCGGGTCCGCTGACCAAGGTCGCGTCGGGGGGCGAACTCGCCCGCTTCATGCTGGCGCTGAAGGTCGTGCTCGCCGACCGCGGCTCGGCGCCGACGCTGGTCTTCGACGAAATCGACACCGGCGTCGGCGGCGCCGTGGCCGACGCCATCGGCCAGCGCCTCGCTCGCCTCGCCGCGCGCGCGCAGGTGCTGGCGGTGACGCACGCCCCGCAGGTCGCCGCGCGCGCCGGTCATCATATGCGCATCGCCAAAGGCGCGGCAGGCAAGAAGGAGCGGCGCGTCGCGACGCAGGTGGAAACGCTCGCGCCGTCGCAGCGGCGCGAGGAGATCGCGCGGATGCTCGCCGGCGCGGCGATCACCGACGAAGCGCGGGCGGCGGCGGGACGGCTGCTGGAGGGGGCGGAAAAATAGCGCGATCCGGCCGCAGGTCGCGACGCTGATGCGGACTTTCCGACGCGTGGCGGCGTCAAGGGCGCCGGAGCGATGGCGCGCCGGCGGCAAGAGCGCTATCATGGCCGCATGAGCGCCTTCCCCCAAGATCGCATGAGCGTCGAAGACTATCTCGCCTGGAGCGAGGCGACCGAGGGCCGTTACGAGCTGATCGACGGCAAGGTGGTGGCGCAGGCCGCCGAGCGCGCCGCCCATGCGGAAATGAAGGGGGCGATTTACGCCGCCTTTCGCGACGAAATCCGCAGGAAAAAACTGCCTTGCCGCGTCCTGCCGGACGGCATGGCGGTGCGCGTCGGCAAGACCACGGTGTTTGAGCCGGACGTGCAGATCTACTGCGGGCCGCGCCTTGGCTCGTCCGCGCTCCTGTCCGAGCCGATGGTCGTCGTCGAAGTGCTTTCGCCATCCACGGGCCGCAACGACGCGTTGCGCAAGCTCGGTCCCTATTTCTCGCTGGCGAGCGTGCAGCATTATCTCATCGTCGATCCCGACGAGCCGCTCGTCGTCCATCACGCCCGCGGCGAAGGCGAGACGATCGTCACGCGCATTCATCGCGACGGCGCGATGACGCTGGAGCCGCCGGGGATCGAACTCGCTCTGGCGGAAATATACGAGGCGCAGGGGTGAAGATCTAAAACATCTCCGCCGGCAGCGACATCATGGCGTCGGCGCCGCTCGAAATGCGCGCAAGGCGCAGGCTCGTTTCGGGCAACATGCGCTCCATATAAAAGCGCGCGAGCGTCAGTTTCGCGTCCATGGCGGCGGCGCTGTCGGGTTCGCGCGCCTTCTTCGCCAGCGCGGCGCGAACGATCTTCACCCACATCACGCCGAGCGCGACGCGCCCGAAGAGATGCATGTAGTCGTAAGACGCGGCGCCGGCGTTGTCGGGCTTGGCGAGGGCGTTCTGCATCAGCCACATTGTCGCCTTCTGCAGATCGCCGAGCGCCGCCTTCACGGGCTCCGCATACGCCTTCGTCGCCTCGTCGGCGGAGGCCGCAGCGACGAGATCGCTCGCCTCCTTGAACCAGGCCATGATCGCCCGCCCGCCGTCCTTGGGCAGTTTGCGGCCGACGAGATCCAGCGCCTGAATGCCGTTCGCGCCTTCGTAGATCATGGCGATGCGCGCGTCGCGCACGAACTGCTCCATGCCCCATTCGGCGACATAGCCATGGCCGCCAAACACCTGCTGCGCCTTGACGGCGTTCTCGAAGCCCATGTCCGTCAGGCAGCCCTTGAGCACGGGGGTCAGCAGCCCGAGGCGGTCTTCCGCCGCCTGCTTCGCCCTCGCGTCGTCGGTGCGATGCGCGAGGTCGCTGTCGAGCGCCGTCGCCAGCACGAGGCAGCGCGCCGCCTCGTTCCAGGCCTTGATCTCCATCAGCATCCGCCGCACGTCGGGATGCACGATGATCGGATCGGCGGCCTTGCCGGGGTTCTTGACGCCCGACAGCGCGCGGCCCTGCAGGCGCTCCTTGGCGTATGCGGCCGCGTTCTGACAGGCGGCCTCGGAGACGGCGAGGCCCTGGATGGCGACGCCGAGCCGCGCCTCGTTCATCATCACGAACATGGCGTTGAGGCCGCGGTTCGGCTCGCCGACGAGAAAGCCGCGCGCGCCGTCGAAATTCATGACGCAGGTCGAATTGCCGTGAATGCCCATCTTGTGCTCGATGGAGCCGCAGGACACCTTGTTGCGTTCGCCGAGCGAACCGTCGGCGTTCACATCGAACTTCGGGACGATGAACAGAGAAATGCCCTTGACGCCCGCGGACGCGCCCTCGATGCGCGCCAGCACGAGATGGACGATGTTTTCCGCAAGATCGTGTTCGCCCGCCGAGATGAAAATCTTCTGCCCGGCGATGGAATAGCTTCCGTCGGCGCGCGGGACCGCCTTTGTCGTGAGCAGGCCGAGGTCCGTGCCGCATTGCGGCTCGGTCAGATTCATCGTGCCGGTCCAGCGGCCCGCCGCCAGTTTGGGGATGTATCGCCGCTTCTGCTCTTCACTGCCGTGCCGCAGCAGGGCGGCGAGCGCGCCTTGCGTGAGGCCCGGATACATGGCGAAGGCCATGTTGGCGCCCGAGGCGAATTCGCTCATCAGAACGGTGAGCGTATACGGCAGCCCTTGACCGCCGTATTCGGCGGGCACCGAGAGCCCGATCCAGCCGCCCTGCGCGAAGGCGTCGAACGCCTGTTTGAAGCCCTTCGGCGTCGAAACGCTGGCGTCGCCCTGGCGGCGGCAGCCTTCGCGATCGCCGGCCTGGTTGAGCGGCTGAAGGATTTCCTCGCAGAGCTTCGCGCCTTCGCCGAGAATCGGCTCCACAACGTCGAGCGTGGCGTCGCCGAAGCCGGGCAGATTTCCGTAGCCCTCGTAATTCAGCACGTCCTTGAGAAGGAACAGGGCGTCGTCGACCGGGGCCTTGTAAATCGGCATGGAGCCCTCCGCGCAATCGGCCGGCGGAGCGCGCCGCCGCGCCTCCGTCTTTCGGCGGCGTGTAGCCGCCTGCTTAGGCGGAATAGGTAGAGGGGCGCCCCAACGCGCGCAATAGGGCGGCCTGCGCCCCAGGCGGGGCAAGGATTTCCCGCCAAGGCGCGGCGCTGCGGCGCAGCGCGCATTCTCCGCCGGCGCGATTCGCCTGGGGCAAATGAGCGGCCGGCGCGCGACGGTGTGCGCTTAACAACTTATTTACCCTGATTGAAGGAAAGTCTCATCCGCCGGCGTCTCGCGCCGGACGTTCGAGCATGATTCGCTCGCCTTGTGTCGGCGTCAGTCTGTTTCCGTTTCACCCCTCCAATGGGCCGGACCCGCCGGATAATCAAATGAGCAAGGCGTTTTTCCGCAGCAGCAGAGCCTATGACAACGATCCGCGCGACGCGGCGCGCGCCGCCGCGCGGCGTTCGGGCAAGAGTCTCGGCGACTGGCTCGACGACGCGATCCGCGAGAAGGCCGGGCGATCCATGGACGAGTTCGAGGACGACGAGGGCCGTTCCGTCGACGACGAGGACCGGCTCGAGGCGGTGGCGCGGCGTCTGACGCGGCCCGCGCGCGAACGCGGGCAACGCCGCTGGCGCGACGACGCCGAGCGCGAGGAGAGCGGGCGATCGCAGTCCCGCCGCGACGAAGGCCGCCGCAGTGAAGGCCGCCGCGATGAAAGTCGCCGCGATGAAAGCCGCCGCGAGTCTTGGGCTCGCCGCGCCCGCGAGCGTGACGACGGCGGACGGTATGGCGAGAGCGCTCTCGACACCGCCGAACGGATCGTCGACGACGCCACGGCGGCGATCGAACGGCGCGTCGCCGCAGGCGAACGCCAGACCGCCGAAGCGATCGACAATCTCGCCCGCATGATCGAAACAGGCGGCCGGCGCGACGAGCGCGACCCGCTCGAGGAAGCCGTCGCCGCCTTCGACAAGCGCGCCGCCGAGAGCGAGCGCAAGACGGCGCGGGCGCTGACTGGCATTGCCAGCCTCATCGAAAACGCCTCGCGCCAGCGCGACGACGGCCAGGACGACCGTCTCGCGGCGGTCGTCGATCGCCTCGGCCGCATCGAGAGCCGGATTGCGCAGCAGTCCGCGGGCGCAAGCTCTCGGCCCATCCGCAGCGCGCTCGCGCGCCTCGAAACGCGCATGGACCGTCTCGCCAGCGGCGAACGCACGGCCGACTTCGAGGAGGCGCTGACCGGAATGGACCAGCGCCTCGCCGACATCGCAAGGCGGCTCGATCAGGATGCGCGCGAGCGCGAAGCCCGCGCGGCCGAACCCCCGCCGCCGCGCTCGTTCGTGCGGGAGGCGCCCGCGCCTCGCGACGAGCCGGCGCGCCGCCGCCCGCTCGCCGACGCCATCGCCGAGATCGCCGAGCGCCGCCGGGCGCTGGAGGACGACGCCGGTCCCGTCGCCGCGCGGCCGGCTCCCCTCGACGAGGCGATGGCGCGCCGTTTCGACGAACTCCAGGGCTCTCTCGACTCCGTTTCGCGGCAGTCGCCCAGGTTCGACGCGCTGCAATCCTCCATCGAGGCGATCTCGCGCCAGGTGGAGGCCGCGCGCGCCGACGCCGGCGAGCGCGCCGATCAGCAGCTCGTCGCGATGCGCCAGATCGAGTCGCTGCGCCGCGATCTCGACGACCTTTCGCGCGCCATCGGCGATCTCGCGCCGCGCGCCTCCATCGCCGCCATCGAGACCGCGCTGCGCGATCTGGCGCACCGCATTGATGTGCAGCGCGACCGCGGCGTCGCCGACGTGTCGCTCGCGCCCGCCGAGCGCATCGCCGGCGAACTGCGCGCCGTGATTCGTGACCTCGATCCCACCCCGGTCGTGCGCAATCTGCACGCCGACGTGCTGACCATCGGGCGCCGGCTCGACGAACTCGCGGCGCCCGGCGCCGGCGACGCCGAAGCCCTGCGCGAGCTTTCCGCGCAGACGCGCGAAGTCAAGGAGCTGTTGACAGCGCTCGCCGCGCGCCCGCTGCCTGTCGAAAAACTGGAGACGCGCGTCCTCGATCTCACCCAGCGCGTCGACTCCCTGGCGCTAACGGGCGTAAAGGGCGCAGGCGGAAAGGACATCGGCGACGTCGCCAAGGCGATCCGCTCCATCGTCGAAACCGAGACCGGCAAGGGCTTTCAGGCTTTCAATCAGCGCCTCGAGCGCCTGTCGGCGAAACTCGACGAAGCGCTCGCCAAATCCGGCGGCAAGCGCTTCGACGAAATCAACGAGCGCATCGACCAGCTCGGCAAGTCGCTCGCGCAGCGCATCGACCGCGCCGGCGCGCAGAAGGCGCTCGACACCACGCCGCTCGAAGACCTCGTCGCCAAGCTCGCCAAGAAGATCGACAGTGCGCTTGATTCGAAGGGGGCCTCGCCGGCTTTCGACGAACTGGGCCAAAAGATCGAGAAGCTCGAGGCGCGGCTCGCCGATCCGGCCGCCGCCGCCTCGATCGCGCGCATCGAATCGATGCTCGCGAAGCCGGGTCACGAGCGGCATCTCGCCGACCTTTCCCAGCGCATCGACCTGCTCCACAAGTCGCTCGCCAGCCGCGCCGAACAGGCCGGAGCCGCGCGCGACGGCGACGGCATCCGCCATGTGGAGGAGCTGGCGAAAGAGCTCGGCTCCAAGATCGACGCCGCGATGCGGCCGGGCGCCGGCGCGCGCGACTTCGAATCCCTGGAGCGGCAAATCGAGCAGCTTTCGCGCAAGCTCGACCGCCTGGACGACAATTCGACGACCGCCAAACTCGACGAATTGCTGGCGCGTCCCTTGCAGAGCAAACAGCTTCACGAAATCGCGGAGCGCATCGACTTTCTGCATACCTCGCTGGCGACGCGCATCGAGGAGGGCGCGCGATCCCGCGTCGAGACAAGCAATTCGGAACTCGCCGCTCTCGTCGAGCAACTGACGAAAAAGATGAACTCCGCGCTCGATCCCGTGGTGGACGCCAGCGCGATGCAGTCGCTGGAAAAGCAAATCCAGAATCTCGCGCGGCGGCTGGATCGCACCGACGAAAACGGCGCCGCGCTGTTCTCGATCGAACGCAAGATCGCCGAGCTTTTCCAGCGCATCGAGGAGACGCGCACGGCGACGACGGAAGCCGCCGAACAGGCGGTCCGCCGCGCGACGCAGGAGATTTTGCGCGAAGCGGCGACGGCGAATCCCGGCGCTCTCAACGAGATGGTCGAGCGTCAGATCGCGGACATCCGCAAGTCTCAGGACGACAGCGGCGTGCGCACGCACGAGACGCTGATCGCGGTGCACGAGACGCTCGAACGCGTCGTCGATCGCCTTGCAGTGTTCGAGGACGAACTGAGCGAAATCCGCGATGGGTCGCCGGTCGGCGCCGCGCCGCCGCCGCGTCCGGCGCCGAGCGAAGCGCCGCGCCGCGCCTCTTCGCCGCCCGCGGCGACCATGGCGGCCGAACGTCCGGCGCCGCGTTCCGCCAACATCGACGACGACGAGGAGGACATCGACGATCTGCTGATCGAGCCGACGCCCGCGCCGGCCGCCCGTCGCGAGCCGTCGCTTTCCGTCAGGCCCGGCCCGGCCGCCGCCGCTCCCGCCGGCGAGCGTTCGACGCAGTCCGATTTCATCGCGGCTGCGCGTCGCGCCGCCCAGCAGGCCGCTCTCGACGCGGAAGCCGCTGAGGCGCAGAAGAACCGCCGCGCCACCGACCGCAAGGACGCCAAGTCGGCCGCCGCGCCCGCCGCCTCTGTCGGCGGTCTGGCCAAGGTCGGCGCGAGCCTTGCCGCGCGCAAGCGCCCCTTGCTGCTGGGTCTCGGCGCGCTGGTGCTGCTGGTGGGCGCCTATCAGGTGGCGCGCATCGGCATCGAAGGCCGCGAGCACGCCGAAACGGCCGCGCACTCCGCGCACGTCGACGCCGCCGTCGAGCCGCCGCAGACCGGCGCGTCCGCCCCCGCGGATGCGGACGCCGCGCCCAAAGAGGCGGCGGCGCCCAACATCGCCGCGCCGCCCCCGCCGAAATTCATGACGCCGCAGCAGGCGCCCCCGCTCGCGCCCGAGCCCGGGGCGCGCGGCGCCGGACCGTCCGTCGCCCGGCCGCCGATGCTCAGCGTTCCGCCGGGCGATCCGCCCGCGCAGAACATCGCGCCCAAACCTGGCCGCTCCGCAGGCGCGGAAGGCGCCCTCGATCAGACGCCGGTCGCCTCCATCGAGCGGCCCGGCGTCTCGCCGCAGGACGCGCTTGCGGCCATCCGCGCGCTCGCCGGGCAGGGCGACGCCGCGGCGCAGTACGAACTCGGCTCCCGTTACGTCGAGGGGCGCGGGCTGGGGCGGGACGCCAAGGCCGCCGCGCAATGGTACGAAAAGGCCGCCGCTCAGGGGTTGGCGCCGGCGCAATACCGCCTCGGCGCGCTCTACGAAAAAGGCGTCGGCGTCGAGCGCGACTATGAGCGGGCCAAGGCGCTGTATCAGACCGCCGCGCAGGCGGGCAATGCGCGCTCGATGCATAATCTCGCCGTCCTGCTGGCGGAGGGCGGCGGCGGCAAGCCCGATTACGTCGCGGCGGCGGAATGGTTCCGCAAGGCCGCCGAACTCGGGGTGCGCGACAGCCAGTACAATCTCGCCATTCTCTGCGCGCGCGGGCTCGGCGTCCCGCAGAGCCTCCCGCAGTCCTACGCATGGTTCGCCGCCGCCGCCGCGCAGGGCGACGCCGACGCCGGCAAGAAGCGCGACGAAGTGGGGGCGCGGCTCGATTCCAAGGATCTCGCCTCGGCTAAGGCGCTTACGGACGCTTTTCGGCCCAGACAGCCGAACAGGCAGGCCAACGACGTGGCGGCGCCCGAGGGCGGCTGGGAAAACGCCGTCGGCAAGGCGCCGGCCGCCAGACCCGACGCGCGCCCGGCCGGAAAGGCCAAGATTTCCCGGATTTGACGGGGAGCCCGCGCGGCCCTTTTTTCGCCGTTCATGTGCGGTTTACCTTCGGCGCGGACAATCGCGCGCGCGGCGGTCGCCCTTCATTTCGGACCGCCGCCATCCGGGGAGCCTTCCATGAACAAGCCACTCGTCCTGCCCGTCGCCGTTTTGGCCCTCGGCGCGCTGACCCTCGGCGCCGCCGCGCCGGCGCAGGCCGACTCCGCCGGCGCCGCCATCGCCGCCGGCATCGGCGGCTTCGCGCTCGGCGCCATGGCCGGCGCAGCCGTCGCCGCGCCGCCGGTCTACGCCGCTCCCCGTCCGGTCTATGTCGCGCCGGCCCCGGTCGTCATGCCCTACCGCCCCTATCCGCATTGCTGGACGGAGGAGCGCCCCGTCTTCGATGAATACGGCGAAGTCATCGGCACGCATCCGCGGCGCGTCTGTCACTGATCGTTCGCCCGCGCTGCGGCGAGCGCTTCGCGGGCTTGCGCCTCCAGCGCGTCGGCCGCGCCGGTCGTGAGGCTCCGGCGCGGGGTCGTCACGCGCAGCGCCGTCACGACGCGAGCCGGGCGCGGCGACAGCAGAAAGATTTCGTCGGCGAGCGCGATCGCCTCGCGCAGATCGTGCGTCACGATCAGCGTCGTGACGCGCTTCTCGTCGATCAGCGCCGCGATCTTTTCGCGTAACTCTTTCGCCAGCGCCGGATCGAGCGAGACCAGCGGTTCGTCCATCAGCAGAAGATCGGGCTTGACGGCGAGCGCGCGGGCGAGCGCCGCGCGGCGCGCGAGGCCCAGCGACAGTTCGCCCGGAAAATGCTCCGCGTGCTCGGAAAGATCGAGTTCCGCAAGCAGCGCCGCGATCTCCTCTTGGCTCGCGTTCGGCGCGGCGATGCACAGATTGTCGGCGACGCTGCGCCAGGGCAGGAGGCACGGCTCCTGAAACACCATGCCGAGGCGCCCATGCTCGGGCAGGCTCACGCGCCCGACAAAGTCCTCGTCGAGGCCGGCGACAATGCGCAGCAAGGTGGTCTTGCCGCAGCCGGACGGCCCCACCAGGGCGCCGGCTTCGCCCTTCGCCAGCGTGAGGCGCAAATTCTCCAGCGCGCGGCGCGAGCCGCCGCTCGCCGCCGGGTAGTCCTTAGCCGCGATCGCGATGTCGAGCCGCGCCGCGCCGCCAGCGCGAGACGTGTCGTTCAAGGGGCTGCACCAGGAAGGTCTCGGCGCCGAGCATCAGCGCCACGAACGGAACAGCGTAAGCGAGCAGAAGCCGTATGTCGAACAATTGGAACGCCATGTTGATCTCGAAGCCGACGCCGTTCGGGCGTCCCAGCAGTTCGACGACCAGCACGATCTTCCACACGAGCGACAGGCCCGAGCGCGTCGCCGCGGCAAGATAAGGCGCCATCTGCGGCAGCACGAGATGACGCAGCCGCGTGGCGCCCGAGAAGCGGAAAACCCGCGCCATGTCGTCGAGATCGCGGTCGAGCGCGCGCGCGCCCTCGCGCGCCACGACCACGGCGTTGGGCAGCTTGTTGAGCGCCACGGCGCCGATCGCCGCCGCCTCGGTCAGGCCGGCCCAGACATAAGCGAGCACGATCACGACCAGCGCCGGCAGATTGAGCAGCGCGACGAGCCAGGGGTCGAACAGCCGGTCGAGCACGCGGTTGCGGCCCATGGCGTAACCGATCGCCGAGCCCAGACTCATGGCGAGGAGAAAGGCCGCCGCAACACGCGCCAGCGTCGCCAGCAGATTGGAAAAGAGCGCGCCCAACTGCGCCTCGGCGAGTATCGTCTCGAACACCGGGCCGGGGCCGGGCAGGCGCCGCGGATCAGAGAGGAGCGCCGCGCCCTGCCAGAGCGCGAGCAGCAGCGCGAGCGAAGCGAGGCGGATCAACTGCCGATTTCCATGTGCGTCTTGGGCCCGAATATACTTCCACTCTTGCGCAACGGTCGGGGGCGGCTCCTTCTCCCGCTTGCGGGAGAAGGTGGCCCGGCGAAGCCGGGTCGGATGAGGGGGATTGAGTCGCGGGATTTTTGCATGACAGCATGTTGGTTGCTTAGGTGGCGGCTTCTGTGAGCCGTCAAAGCCCTCATCCGTCGCGCGATCCGCGCGACACCTTCTCCCGCAAGCGGGAGAAGGGAGGCGCCCCGCGATTGTTGCCGGAAAAGAGACAAATTTGAAGGGAGAAAGCGCCTGTCATTATTTGTTGCTCACTCCACCAGGCGATAAAACGTTCCCGCCGGGAGCGCTCTCCCCGGCCCGACCAGCTTCTCGCCGCCGATCCGCGCCAGCACGGCGTAAAGCGCGGCGGCGTCGGCCTCGTAGTCGGCGACGGAGCGCTTCGGAATGCCCGCCGCATAGCGCTTGCGATAAAGATCGAGCGCCGTTTTGTCCTTCGCGCCGATACGCGCGGCCGCCGCCGCCCACGCCTTGTCGTCGCTCGCGAGCAACGCCTTGGCCTTCCTGGTCATGGCGAAGAAACGCGCCAGCGCGTCCCTGTGCGCAGCGGCGAAGTTTTCGTCGAACACATAGCCCGTGACGATGGGATCGTCCTTGGCGCCGAGCGCTTTCTCGACTTCGGCAAGATCGATGGCGCGGGAAAAACCGCGCGCCTCCAGATCGACGGCGAAATTCCAGAACTCCAGCGCCGCGTCGAGTTCGCCCTGCGCGAGCTTTTCCGCGATCAGCGGCGGCGCGCCGTAAAGCACCGTCGCGCTCTTTTCGAGATCGACGCCCTGCCTGAGGGCGTACGCCTTGAGCAGCAACCAGCTTTTGTCGAGCGGTCCGCCGGCGACGCCGAGCTTTTTGCCCGCGAGGTCTTTGACGCTTGCGACGGCGCCGGGTTTCGCCATCACCGCGCCAATGGCGGTGGACGAAGGATAGAGCGTGAGTTTCGCGCCCAGCGCCCGCTCGCGCGCCACCCACAGCCAGTCGGAGACGACGATGTCGGCCGCTCCGCTCCGAATGGCGACCTTGGCGGCGTCGGGGGAGGCGAGCTCCGTGACATCGAGCTCCAGACCCACCACTTTGTCGAGGCCGACGGCGGCGACGGCGGCGAGCTCCCACCCCGTCGTGCCGGTCTTTTGCACGAAAAGGCGCATGCGGTCGGCGGCGGCGACGGGCGCGGCGGAAAGGAGCGCGGCGAAGGCGAGAAGTCGGCAAAAGTGGCGGAGCGTCATGCGGCGGAAATCCCATATTCGAGCCGTCCCGCTCTTAGCGCAGGACGCCTTCGCCGTCGATGCGGCGAAGCGCGGCGTCTCCCTCTCCCCGCACGCAAACCGGGTGCTCCCGGTTTGCGCATCAAATGCGGAAGTCGGCGACAGCCGACGTCCGTGCCGGCGGGGAGGGGTTATAGGGATGCGGGGCAAAATCGCCGCCGCGCGTGACAAAGTCGGCCCCCTGCCCGGTTCGCTTCGCGAACCACCCACCTTGCAAGGGGGAGGGACGCGCGCCCGCCCGAAAGCGTGCGTGCAAAAATCGTATGAGGGCGGCTCTTGGAAACGCCGGCCGCGGGGCTATTTGCGGCGCTTGCCCTTGGACCCCGCGGGCGTCTCCTCGGCGAGTTCGAGGCCCGGCGGCCGCTTCACGCCATGCGCAAGCTGATTGCCCAGCCCGATCGTCCGCGCCTCGGTGACGCGCAGCGCGCAATAGCCGTATTCGGACTCCTGCGCATAGTCGCGACAGATTTCCTCGCGCACCGAGGAAAAGCCCGCCTGTTCGCGCACGATCAGCTTGCGCAGGGGCTTGTCGCCCTTGTTGCGCTCGTAGAGGGCGCGGAAGTTGCTCCGCATCGTCTTCTCGACGCGGGCGCGGGTTCCCAGCATGTCCTTGCTCGTCTTGGGGTCGAATTCCGCCGCGCCCATGCCCCACAGTCCCTCGGGATCGGCCCGGCAATCCGCTTCTCTCAGTTCGCAAGCCTTGCCCTCGTTGGCGACGAGTATGGCCCCGTCGAGCGCGTCGAAGGAGAAGGGGCAGGCGGGGAAATTCACCTTATAGCGATGCAGCCCCACTTCGCTCTCGCGCGGTGTGACCTTGAGCGGCGTTCCCGTAACTTCGATGCGGCAGGCTTCGCCGGACCGCGACATGCGGTCGCCGGTCAGAACCAGCTTTGCGACCTGCAGATCGGCGCCCGAGCGCGACAGTTCGATCGTGCTGCGCGAACCATCGAGATGCAGCGCCTTGCCGACGATCGTGTCCTCGGAGGGAAGCTTGGGCGCGATGGCCGGCCCGCGGCCCGATTCGCCGCCGCCTTCTCCGACCGGGGCCGAAACGCGCTTTTTCCCTAGCGTCGGCGCAGCGATCGACCCCGCCGGGGCGGGCGCCACCGCGCCCGGCAAGGCAAGCTGGGCTTTGGTCGCGGCCGGCGCGAGCAGGAGAAGCGCGGCCGCCGCCATGGCGAGACGCGGGAGCAAGGCGAATGTCGAAGGCGGACGATTGGGCATCGAAAAACAACCGGGAGAGAAGCGGAGGGCGCCGGAACCGCTCCGGCGCGCGTCCCAATGTCGGCCCCGCCTAGAGCAAATTCGGCAAAAAGTCGACGAGACTTTTTCGACAAGACTTTGCTCCGCGGTCATGATCTAGCGCGATTTCTTGTCGATCGCGCGACTCCGCGCGATCGGAAAGCGCGCTACCGGGGCGCCAGCACCATGACCATCTGCCGCCCTTCCATCGAGGGCTCGATCTCCACCTTCGCCAGCGTCGCGGTTTCCGCCTTCACGCGCGACAGCAGACGGTAGCCGATGTCCTGATGCGCGATTTCGCGTCCGCGGAAGCGCAGGGTCACCTTGACCTTGTCGCCCTCTTCGAAGAAGCGGCGCACCGCCTTCATCTTCACGTCGTAGTCGTGATCGTCGATGCCGGGGCGAAGCTTGATTTCCTTGACTTCGACGATCTTCTGCTTCTTGCGCGCCTCGGCCGCCTTCTTCTGCTCGGCGAAGCGAAACCGGCCGTAGTCGAGGATTTTGCAGACCGGCGGCGTGGAATTCGGCGCGATCTCCACGAGATCGAGCCCGGCGGACTCCGCCATCTCCAGCGCTTCGGCGAGCTGCACGGCGCCGTGGTTCTTGCCTTCGGAATCGATCAGCTGCACTTCGCGCGCGCGAATTTCCCGATTTGTGCGCGGCCCCTCCTTTTGCGGGGCGGCGACGCTCTTCATTGGTCGACGAATGGATGCTCTCCTTTGCGAATGGCGGAACGGTTCGGCCTCGGCTGCAGAATAGCCTGCTTCGCCCGGAAATGCGAGCGCATAGCCGGGCGGCGAGCGTCCGGGCGGGGCAAGAATCTCACGACCGGGCGTCAAGTCAACCCTCGCAAAGCGTCGCCCGGCCCACTTTTGCGCGGTTTTCCCCGTCCGGCGCCGTCAGGAATGGGCGGCAAAGGCGGGACAGGCCGGCCCGCACGGCGCGCCGCCGTTCATCGCGGCGCAGCCTGGCGCCTCCGATTCGCCGCCCGCGGCGGGCCGAGCGATCAGGGAGAGCTGGCGCTCGGTTTGCTCCGCCCCGCAGGCCGGACAGGCCGGCGTCTCCTCGAAGCGGGCGAGGGTTTCAAATTCGTGGCCGCAGGTCGTGCAGCGGAATGCGTAAAGAGGCATGGTCGTCCCGTGATGCGAGGGGGCGGGGGAGATATCGCCCGCCGGCGCGCCGCGCGCAAGGGCTTGCGCGGATCCTTGCGCGGGCTCGTCGCGGGGCCGCCGCAATGGGGCGACGAAAGCGTTCGTCCTTGAAACTCCCGCCGCCTCCCGTAACCTCCCGCGTCGCCGGAGGCGCCGCCCGAGCCTAACCGGCCCGGGCGGCAGACAAACTCACGCGAACTCCATAATCACCGCATCCACCGCAAGGCTGTCGCCCGGCTTGGCCAGGATTTTCTTGACGGTCACGTCGCGCTCGGCGCGCAGCACGTTCTCCATCTTCATCGCCTCGACCATGCACAGCGGCTCGCCGGACTTCACCTCTTGCCCCTCGACGACATCCACGGTTTTCACGAGCCCCGGCATCGGGCACAGCAAATGCTTGGAGGCGCCGGCGTTGACTTTCTTGGGCATCAGCGCCGCAAGCTCGGCCTCGCGGAGGGTGTAGACGCGCGCGCTCGCGGTGACGCCCTGATGCGACAGTTCGACGCCGTTGAGGATCGGCCGCGCCTGCACGTAAACGTCGCGCCCGTCGACGTCGGCCTTGAGCACGGGCTCGCCCGGCCGCCAGTCGGACGAGACGCGATGCGCGCGCTTGTCGGCTTCGGGGAAGCGCACGATCAGCGCCTCGCCCTGGCTTTCGATCGTCACGTCGAAGCGCTGCTCGCCGAGGATGCAGACGCGTTCGCGCTGAAATTCGACGGGGCGCCCGCCCCGCATCTGGCCGCTGATCCGGCGTTTGCGCTCGTTGCCGATATGGTCGACGAGCGTCGCCACGACGGCGAGCGTGATCGCCACGTCGCCCTTGGGCTCGGGCGCGGCGAAACCCTCTTTGTATTCCTCGGCGATGAAGCCGGTGGAGAGCGCGCCCGAACGCCAGCGCGGATGCTGCATCAGCGAGGACAGGAAGGGGATATTGTGGCGGATGCCGTCGATGACGAAACGGTCGAGCGCGTCGGCCTGCGCCTGGATGGCGCGCAGACGGTCGCCGGCGTGCGTCACGAGCTTGGCGATCATCGGATCGTAATGGATCGAGATTTCGCGCCCTTCGGTGACGCCGGTGTCGTTGCGCACCGTGACGCCGCCTTCCTTCTTTTCTTCCGGCGGACGGTATTTCACGAGCCGCCCGATCGAGGGCAGGAAGTTGCGCGTCGGGTCTTCGGCGTAGATGCGGCTCTCGACCGCCCAGCCGTTGATCTTCACGCTCTCCTGCGTCAGCCGCAGCGGTTCGCCCGCCGCGACGCGGATCATCTGCTCGACGAGGTCGATCCCGGTGATAAGCTCGGTGACGGGATGCTCCACCTGTAGCCGGGTGTTCATTTCGAGGAAGTAGAAGCTCTTGTCCTGGCCGGCGACGAATTCCACCGTGCCGGCGGAATCGTAATCGACGGCTTTCGCCAGCGCCACGGCCTGCGCGCCCATTTCCTTGCGGGTCTTTTCGTCGAGCAGCGGGGAGGGCGCCTCCTCGATCACCTTCTGATTGCGGCGCTGGATCGAACATTCGCGCTCGTTGAGGTGAATGACATTGCCGTGCTTGTCGCCTAAGACCTGAATTTCGATGTGGCGCGGATTGACGATGAATTTTTCGATGAAAACGCGGTCGTCGCCGAAGGACGACGCCGCTTCCGATCTTGCGCGTGTAAAACCTTCGGCGACCTCGTCGGCCTTGTAGGCGATGCGCATACCCTTGCCGCCGCCGCCGGCGGAGGCCTTGAGCATTACGGGATAGCCGATCTCGTCGGCGATCTTGATCGCTTCGTCCGCGTTTTCGATCACGCCGAGATAGCCCGGCACGACATTGACCTTGGCGGCGGAGGCGAATTTCTTCGACTCGATCTTGTCGCCCATCGCCTCGATGGCGCGCGGATTGGGGCCGATGAAGACGATGTCGTTATCGGCCAGCGCCTTGGCGAAGGCGGCGCGCTCGGAGAGAAAGCCGTAGCCCGGATGCACGGCCTCGGCGCCCGTTTCCTTGCAGGCGGCGACGATCTTGTCGATCAGGAGGTAGGACTGCGCCGCCGGCGGCGGGCCGAGATGGACGGCTTCGTCCGCCATTTCGACATGCAGCGCGTCGGCGTCGGCGTCCGAATAGACGGCGACCGTGGCGATCCCCATCTTGCGCGCGGTCTTGACGACGCGGCAGGCGATCTCGCCGCGGTTGGCGATCAGAATTTTCCGAAACATGCGCGCCCCGATTGCCCCTGATTCTTTTTCGTCTTGACCCTCGCGCCTGCTTGCCGCTTCAGCGGGCGCCCTCCCATTCCCCCGCACGCGCGGAGATAGACAGAGTCGCTACCCCTTGGCGCCGCTTTCTTCCTCGGGGCGCTTGGACTGCACATTGTCCACGATGCCGAACTCGCACGCCTCCTCCGCCGACATGAAGTGGTCGCGGTCGAGCGTCTTCTCGATGAGGTCGTAATCCTTGCCGGTGTGGCGGACATAGATTTCGTTGAGACGGCGCTTGACCTTCAGAATGTCCTCGGCGTGGCGCTGAATGTCGGAGGCCTGGCCCTGGAAGCCGCCGGAGGGCTGATGCAGCATGACGCGCGCATTGGGCAGCGCGAAACGCAGGCCCCCTTCGCCGGCGCAGAGCAAGAGCGAACCCATGGACGCCGCCTGGCCGACGCACAGCGTCGACACTTTCGGCTTGATGAACTGCATTGTGTCGTAAATGGCGAGGCCGGAGGTGACGACGCCGCCGGGCGAGTTGATGTAGAGCGAGATCTCCTTCTTCGGATTCTCGGATTCGAGAAACAGCAACTGCGCGATGATGATCGAGGCCATGTGATCCTCGACCGGGCCGGTCAGGAAGATGATGCGCTCGCGCAGCAGGCGGGAATAAATGTCGAATCCGCGCTCGCCCCGCGAGGTGTTTTCGATGACCTGCGGAATGAGATATTGATTGTAGACTTCGATTGGATCACGCATCGTCCGGCGCCTTCCCGACCCGCCCCGCGGTTGTCCCGCCGGCTTCGAGCCGTCGCGAATCCGCCGCAGCTTAAGATTTCGTCGCTAGTCTTATATCCCCCTGCGCCGCGACGCAAAGCGGGCGGCGGCGGGGGCTTTTCAGTCCTCGTCGTCCTCGGCGAACAGTTCCTCCCGGCTCACGGTCTTGTCCGTGACCTTGACGAGGCTGACGATATGGTCGACGACGCGCTCCTCGTAGATCGGCGCGCGCAGTTGCGCCAAGGCCTGCTCGTTGTTGCGGTAATAGTCCCATACTTCGCGTTCGCGGCCGGGGAACATGCGCACGCGCGCCACCAGCGCGTCGGTCACGTCCTTGTCCTCGACCTTCACTTCGGCCTTCTGGCCGATTTCCGCGAGCAGCAGCCCGAGACGCACACGGCGCTGGGCGATGGCGCGGTATTCGGCGCGCGTCTCGTCCTCGCTCTTGCCCTCTTCGGCGGGCTTGCCGGCCAGTTCGCGCTGGAACTCCTCCCAGATGCCGGAGAACTCCTGCTCGACGAGGGTTTCCGGAAGGTCGAAGGAGTAGCGGGCGTCGAGCGCGTCGAGCAATGCGCGCTTGAGCCTGTCGCGCGAAACCTTGTCGAAGTCCGCCTCGATGTTGCCGCGCACCGCCGTCCGGAACGCGTCGAGCGAATCGAAGCCGTACTTCTTCGCCAGTTCGTCATCCGTCTCCTGCGCCTTGGGCGCGGCGACGTTCTTGACCGTCACGTCGAATTCGGCGTCCTTGCCGGCGACATTCTTGGCCGAATAATCGTCGGGGAAGCGCACCTTGACGAGCCGCTGCTCGCCCATGGCGGCGCCCTCGAGCTGCTCCTCGAAACCGGGAATGAACATGTTCGAGCCAAGGACGATATCGACGTCGCCGCCCGTCCCGCCCTCGAAGGGAACGCCGTCCAGCTTTCCGGTGAAATCGAGGGTGACCTTGTCGCCCTTTTCGGCCTTGGCGCCCTCGCCCTTGTCCTCAAATTCACGGACGCGTTCGGCGAGGCGCTCGATTTCCTTGTTCACGTCCTCCTCGGACACCGGCGCGACGGGACGCTCGATCGCAATGTCGTCGAAGACGCCGATTTCGATGGCGGGCAGCGTCTCGAAGGTCACGACGTAGGAGAGATCGCCCAGCGTTTCGAGCGCCTTCTCCATTTCCTCCTGGCCGCCGGGAAAGTCGAGTTTGGGCTCGACCGCCATGCGCAACTGGTTTTCCTCGACAATCTTGCGGTTGGCTTCTTTGACGGCCTCCTGCACAACCTCGCCCATAATGCCCTTGCCGTAGACTTTGCGCAGATACGAGGTCGGCGCCTTGCCGGGACGGAAGCCCTTGATATGGGCCTTGGACTGCAAGTCCTTGAGCTGCGAATCGAGCTTGGCCGCGAGTTCGTCGGCCGGCAGCGTCACCTTGAATTCCTGTTTCAAGCCCTGCGACAGGGTTTGGGTCACTTGCATGATTTTCGCCTTCTTACGCCTTCTCGATAAATCCGCCGCCGGCCGCGCCGGACCGGCGCGGTCGAACGCTCCCGCTGGCGCTTGCGGCTCTTGGTGCGGGCGGAGGGAGTCGAACCCCCACGACTTTCGTCACCGGAACCTAAATCCGGCGCGTCTACCAGTTCCGCCACGCCCGCGACGGGAGAACCCGCCCATCCGCCGCGGGCGTCAAACCGCCGGCGCAGGCGCCGCTCTATAGCATGGAGGGCGAGGGATGCAGCAGAAATTGTCGGCGCGGCTGAGGGGCTCGGTCAGCGTCCGCGGCGTGGCCCGCCGCCGCCCCCGCCGAAGCCGCCGCGATGGCCGAACGGCCCGTGGCCGCCGAAGCCGTCCGGTCCGCGCCCGCCCGGACCGTTGGGGAATCGCTCATGCAGCCGCTCCGGCAGGGCGTGTCCGAGGCCGCCGGAGTCGCCTCCGCCGTGGGGTCGTCCCTCGCCGCCAAAGCCGTCCGGCCGATCGCCGCGGTCCTCTCCCGGGCGGTTCCCGCCCGGACCGCCCCTTAGCCCCCCGGGGCCGTCGCGTCCGCCTGGCCCCTCTCCGTTCGCCCGGCCGAAGCGCTGGAGGGAACGGTCGAGAGGAAGCAGCCGGTTTCGCAGCAACGGGCGGATGGACGCGGTTGGCGCCACCCGCACGCGCAAGCGGTTCGACAGGATCGTCTCTCCGGGCCGCGCCGAGTGGCAATCCCCCGCGCCAAGGCGCGAGCCTCGGCACAGCGAAACTTCGCCCTCGCTGACCGAGACCGAGGTTTCGCCGTCTTTGATGGAAACGTCGAATTCGGTGCCGCGCGCGCCGATCACCGCGGTCGGCGTGCGGATGACGTAGGCGTCATGGTTCGAGGCGCCGGTGACGAAACGGAACATGCCCTTCGTCGCCTTGATCGCGAACGACTTGGCCGTCGTTTCGCCGTCGAACACGAAGCTCTCGAGTTTGATCGACGCGTTGGGGCCAATCGACAAGAGCGTATCGTCGACGAAGCGGAACGCAGCCCGACCCGTGCCGTCCGTGGCGACTGTCTCGTTCGCCTCGACTTCACTCCCTTGCGTCAGCTTGCGGCGCGAGCCGCCGGCCGCGCTGACCGTCCGCTCGACCGTCGTCGCTTCGCCGATGGCGGCGGCGGAAGCCGTGGGCGGGGAGACGCAATGCGCGGAACAAGCGATCGGAATTGCGAGAAGGATCGTGGCTGGCGCGCGAGTCATGGACCCAATGGAAGTCCCGAACGGCGCGGGCGTCAACACCCTGGCGGCCCGTGCGGCGCTCCATGCGACCATTCGCGCGGCGCCCGCCAAGCCGCCGCGATGGCGAAGGCGCGGCGGCGTTACTATTTAGAAAGCCGGGCGCGGCGCTCCGGACGGAGCGCAGAACGCCGATTTCGAGCGGGAGTTCGCGAGATGAGTTCGCAAGCCAATCGCAATGTCGCGTCCATAGCCCTGTTCTGGATTTTCCTCGCTGTGGCCGTCGCGGCGCTTGCCGCGGGCTGGGGCGCGAGCCACGCGCCGGTCGACATCGACGGAGAAACGCGGAATTCCCTCACTCTGCTCCATGTCTCTCTCGGGCTGACGGCCGCTCTCGCGCTCGCCCTGCAAATCCTTCTCGGCGTGGCGCTTTACGCGCTGGGCGGCGCGGCCAGGCCGAGCGGCGCGCGGGAGAGGGCGGCGTTCTGGCTGCGGATCGCCCTCTACGGCGCCGGTCTGGCGATGGTCGTCTCCGGCGCGCTCGCGGCGTCCTGCGGCGGCGAGGAAGTCCTGTTTTGGGGTTACGCCCTGCCCGACTGGGGCGGAATCGACGCCGCCCTGTGCGATCTGCCGCGTAAAGTCCATGATGGCGTCGCCTACGCCCTGACCGCCGCCGCCGCGGCCTGTCTGGGCTTCGCGCTGTTCGACCGCCTGAACCCCGAGAAACAGGCGGAAAATCGGGCGCTCGAAATGTCGGCGCCGACGACGGTCGCCGCGATAATCGCCGAAGGGCTCGCCCACAGCTTCCGCATCTTCGGCGCCGGAGTGTTTTGGCTGCAGCTGTTGCTCGCCGTTGTCTCCGGGGTTCTCCTCGCCTTCGGCTATGTCGGACACACGGTCAGTCCGGACGGAAGCGGGTTCGGCGACGCGATCTACTGGGCGAGCGCGGCGTTGGGGCTGCTCGGCGTCACTATTCTTTTCGCGTCACAATATGAGCGAACCGCGAAAGGGATCTGCGACCGGCCCGATCGCTATCTACGTCACGACCGGCGCGGCGGCTTCTGGTTCGTCGGCGTCAGCGCCTTGTTCAGCATCACCGGCGCCATGATCTCCTTTGTCGGCGTCGGCCTCAGCGTCGCGCTGCTGATTGGCAAGACCGTGTCGCAGCCGCCCGGCATCGCCATCACCGATCCCAACAAGATCATCCGCGCGCTCGATATTTTCGTCCTGCTCGTGAACTTCGACCTGTTGTTCGCGCATTTCGTTGGGCTGGGGGTGGCGGTCTGGCTGATTATCAGCGTCCTGAAAGCGCGGCACGATTTCGTGGTGACGGAGAAGCCGGGCGAGTGACGCCGAATCCGGCCGACCGCTCGCCGCCGTCACTCGCGATCGCGCTGGCACAGGAAGATCAGCACCAGCCCGACGCAGCCGATGAAGCGGAAGGCGGGCTCCTGCTCGTTGAATCCCTGCGAGCGCCACATCTGGAACCACTCGCCGCCGACCGCCATGAACCCGAGGAAATAGAGGGAGAACGCCGTCACCAGCCCTAGAACCGCCATGTCCTTGGCCGCGTCGAAGGCTTGCCCGTCCGCGCGCAGCGCGCCCCACAGCCGCCGCGCCCCGTAAAGGCATAGCCCGCCGGCCGCGAGCTCCACGGCGATGATGAACCAGTAGAGGAGGTGGTGCAGCGCCGGGCTCGTGATGGCGCGCCAGGAGAGCGCGCTGCCGCCCGGAATCGTGTCCATCGACATGATGTGGCGCACGACCTCGAAATTCGTGCCGTAATCGAAAATATTGTTGACGCCGATCAGCAGCGCCAGCACGCCGACGCACGCCACGAGAAAGATTTTCGCGCCTCGAAGGATCATGCCGTCCGTCCGTGTTCTCGTTCCCTGCGGCGAGCTTAGAGCAAAATCCGAAAAAGTTGATAGACTTTTTCGATAAGAGTTTGCTCCAGCATTTTTATTCTGGAGCGATTTCTTATCGACCAGACGATTCCGTCTGGTCGGAAAGCGCTCTAGAGCATCTGGCGCGAGAGGGGAATCGGCTTCAGCGCAGGGACGGGCGCGGGGATCGCCTTGACCTCGCCCGGCGCCGCGCCGACCCGGCTCGCCAGCGCCTTCACCACGCGCTTGACCGCGCGCTTGGCCAGCGGGCGCAGCCGGGCGAGGGCGAAGGCGGCGGCGCGGCCCTTCAGCGTTCGCGGCGCATAGCGCTCGCCCATGGCGACGGCGGCGCCGGCCCACATGAATTTGTACGGGTCCGCCGGCGCCAGAAGATCGAAGCCGGAAAGGCCGAGCGCCGCGCAACGCTCGATCAGCCGCGCCGTCAGAACCTGGCCGGGCGAGCCCTGCGCGAAGCGCGGATCGTAGGCGACCAGCAGCAAGCGATAGAAGCCGCCGCCGCAAAGGCCGAGATCGATCGCCGCCGGCTCCCCGCCGACGCGCAGGACATGCACGCGCAGGACGCCGGCCCGCGCGGCGCCGGCGAGAAAATCCCCCGTCGTCGGAGCGGACAGGCCGACGCTCATCAGTCCCTTTTCGTCGAGCCAGGCGCGCTTCATCGCCAAAGCGCGCCGCGCCGCCGATTCGCGCGCAGCCGGGTCGAGGCTTTCCTCGAAACTCAGGGGGCCAAGCCGTTCGAGCCGCCGCGCGCGGCGCTCCACGCTCTTGTGGCGGCGCGCGCAGCCGCCTGCCCTTAGATCGAGAAACGGAGCCGAAACAGCGCTTTCGCAAAACCGGATCGCGGCGCCGCTGGCCGAGACAACGCCGTCGGCGCGCAGACGCGTCAGCGCAACGAGGTCGACATCCCGCCAGCGCGCCATCTCGGCTTCCGCCGCCGCGCGCCAACGCGACCGGCCGGCGCCCGGCTCCGCGAGCGCGTCGCCATATTGGGTCATGGGCTCGCCGATCCAGCGCGCGATCGTCGCGCCGAACCGCGTCTCGACTTGCAACGGCCACAACATGACCAGACGTTCGGCCTCGCGCACGGTTACGACGCGCGGGCGCAGAGGCTCCTCGCGCCACGCGGCCTCGCGCAGCCAGACGGCGCACCAGTCGAAATTCTGAAAGCCCGTCGCTTCCGGACAGCGGGCCTCCAGCGCCGCCCATTCCGGCGCAAGCGCCTCGATTCCCTCTGCCTCGGCGTGAACGAAGACCCGAATCTGCACGCCGCACCCGGTCATGGAAGGCCGCGCCTCATTTCGTCACCCGATAGGGCGCGAGATCGGAAAAGCCCGAAGCGGCGTTCGGATCGACCCTGAAATCGACGGTGAGCGGCATACCGGCCCCGGAGAGGGAGCGCAGCGCCTTGTGCGCCCCGGCGAGCGCGAATTTCGCCCAGAAGGCGGGACCGCGCGTTTCGCGCGAGAGGTCGCGTCCGCCAAACAACGGACGAAGCAGTCCGTTTGCGTAGTCGACGGCGTAGCCGGCCCGGAGCTCGTCCGTCCAATGCTCCGTGGTGAAGGAGACGTTGACGCAGTCCGCGTTGACGACGCGGTGCGGGCAGTTGCGCGGCCAGGTCGCGCCCTCGCCCGGGCCGAGTTCGTAAACTTCGGCCGCGGCCTCGAAAGAGGGATCGTACGGCAGGTCGGTGTCGGCGGCGCGCTTCAACACGATGTTCTCGATCGTCGCCTGCGGCAGGAACGGCGCGCGCGCGGGATAAATCCACACGCGCTTTCGTCCGCGCGCCTGCCACAAACTCTGCCCCGGCACGTCCGAATGCAGCGCGACGTTCATGCGCGGCGAGGAGACCAGCACGCTCATCGAGCGCTTGTAGGCGCGAAAGCCGGGAACCCGCTCCTCGAGCTCGTCGAACATGGCGTCGAGAATGTCGCGATAGGCGCTCGAATAATCCTGGACGCGTTGCAGATGCACCCAGATATTGCCCTTGGCCACGGCCCGGAGCACCTCGACGCCCGAAAGGCCGGACATGTCGCCCTCGCGCCATTCGTGCGGATCGAGCGCGTCTCGCGGCATCGTGTTGACATGGAAACGCTCGCGCGGCGTCGCCTCGATGAGACGGGCCAGCGCGTCGTCGGAAAAGTGGGGGCTGTCCGCGAAGCCGTGGCGCAGCACGACCGAACGCCTGCCGAAATCCCTCGCGTCGCTCTCGCGCCAATCGGTGAAAACGCGCGTCATGGCAAGGTCTCGCTTTCCGCCGCGAACCGCATCCTTGTCGCGGCGCAATTGATATCGCTCCGATCGCGAGCCAGATAAAGAATTACCGATTATTCACCTTAATGCGAGGGCGGCGTAAGCGGCGGCGCTGGGCGGCGAGGGTCGATCCGGCGCGACTTCCCTGCTTGACGATCCGCCTCGTGGGGAGGAGCGTCGCGGCGACGAGCGCCTCGCGCGAAATGGGCAAAGTACGATGCGCCGCTTCGCCATGTTCCCGCTGCTTTTCGCCGCCCCGGCGACCGCCGGCGAACCGCCGCCGGGCTTCGCGCGCCTCGCGGACATTGCGCCGTCGATTGTGCAGGACATGCGCTATGCGGGACCGAACAATTTCACCGGCCGCCCCGTGCCCGGCTATCGCGCGGCGCAATGCTGGCTGCGGGCCGACGCCGCGCGGGCGCTCGCCGCCGCGCAGGCCGACGCTCATGCGCGCGGGTTCGATCTTGTCGTCTACGACTGCTATCGCCCGCGACGCGCCGTCGCGGCCTTCGTCGACTGGTCGAAAAACCCGGATCAGAGCGCCAAGCCGCGCTATTTCCCCAACGTCGCCAAGCGCGCGCTGTTCGCGCAGGGCTATATCGCCGCGCGCTCGGCGCATTCGACCGGCCTCGCCGTCGATCTCGGCGTCGTCGGCTGGGATTTCGGGGCGCCGTTCGACTTTTTCGACCGCCGCTCCTGGACGAAGGCGAAAACCACGCGCGAGGCGCATGAGCATCGTCGGCGCCTCCTCGCCGTCATGCGCCGCCACGGCTTCGAGAATTACCCGCGCGAGTGGTGGCATTTCTCCTTCAAAGGCGCGGCCGGCGCGCCGAGCTACGACGTGGAGATCGACTGAGCCGGGCGATGACGGGCGAGCCTCGGCGCGCACGGACATGACAAACGGTCGCATTTGGTGAAAATTGCCGCTCTCCATGCGCCCAACCCTGCTCGATCCCCTTTTCGGCCGCGTCTCCGCCCTGCCCGGAGTCGGCCCCAAGACTGCAAGGCTCTTCGACCGGCTGCTCGCCAAACCGGGCGAAGAGGCGCGTCTCGTCGACCTGCTGTTCCATCTCCCCATCAATGTCGTCGACCGCAGCCGACGGCCGAAAATCGCCGAGGCGCCGTTCGACACGATGGTCGTGCTGCAAGGCCGCGTGACCGAGCACCGCAAGCCGCAGGGCCGCTACGCCAAGGCGCCGTTCAAAGTGCTCCTCGAAGACGAGACCGGCGACGTGGAGCTTGTCTTCTTTCTGGCCAATCCAGACTGGATCGAAAGGAGCCTCCCCATCGGCGCGACGCGCTGGGTCTCCGGCAAGCTCGAACTCTATGACGGGCGTCGCCAGATCGTGCATCCCGACCGCGTGCTGGACGAGGCGGGCGTCGCCGGGCTCCCGGAATTCGAGGCGGTGCACGGACTGACCGAGGGCCTGCAGCAGCGCTATGTGCAAAAGGCGGTCGCCGCCGCCCTGACCCGGCTTCCCGCGCTGCCCGAATGGCAGGAGCCGAGCGTCCTCGCCGCCAACAAGCTGCCCGCCTTCGTCGAGGCGCTGACGCACGCGCACCGGCCGCAGTCCGCCGCCGATCTCGCGCCCGAAAGCCTGGCCCGCCAGCGCCTCGCGCTCGACGAACTGCTGGCGAACCAGCTTGCGCTGCGCCTCGTGCGCGCCAAAATGCGCCGCCTGCCGGGCCGCGAAAACAAAGGCGACGGGCGCCTCGCGCAAAAAATCGAAGCCGCCCTGCCCTTCACGCTCACCAATGCGCAGCGGCGCACGCTGGCGGAAATCCGCGCCGATCTTTCCTCCGACAAGCGCATGTTGCGCCTCGTGCAGGGCGATGTCGGCTCGGGCAAGACCGTGGTCGCCGCGCTGGCCATGGCGAGCGTCGTCGAATGCGGCCGACAGGCGGCGCTGATGGCGCCCACGGAAATTCTGGCGCGCCAGCATTATGAGCGCCTCGCGCCGCTGCTTGCGCCCGCCGGCATCGGCGCCGCGCTGCTCACCGGCCGCGCCAAGGCGTCCGAGCGTGCGGCGCTGCACGAAAAGATTGCGGCGGGCGTGATCGATATCGTCGTCGGCACGCACGCGCTCATCACCGACAGTCTCGCCTTTCGCGATCTCGGCCTCGCCGTGGTGGACGAGCAGCACCGCTTCGGCGTGCAGCAGCGTTTCGCGCTCGGCGCCAAGGGCGAGGCCGTCGACGTGCTGGTGATGACCGCGACGCCGATTCCGCGCACGCTGGCGCTCAGCTATTTCGGCGACATGGACTGTTCGCTCCTCGACGAAAAACCGCCCGGCCGCGCGCCGGTCTCGACGCGCGCTTTGCCGCAATCGCGCATCGGCGAGGTGATCGACGGCCTGAAGCGCGCGCTGGCGCAGGGCGCGCGCGCCTATTGGGTCTGCCCGCTGGTCGAAGAGAACGAAGACCTCGATCTTGCGGCGGCGCAGGAGCGCGCCGAAGACTTGCGCAAGATTTTCGGACCAGCGGTCGGGCTGGTCCACGGCCGCATGAAGGGGCCGGACAAGGACGCCGCCATGGAGGCGTTTCAGCGCGGCGAGACGAAAATTCTCGTCGCCACCACGGTGATCGAAGTCGGCGTGGACGTTCCCGAAGCGACGATCATGGTGATCGAGCACGCCGAGCGCTTCGGTCTCGCGCAGCTCCATCAACTGCGTGGGCGCGTCGGGCGCGGCGCAGGGCGCTCGTCATGCCTGCTGCTCTACAAGGGCCCGCTGGGCGAAGCGGCCAAGGCGCGGCTGACGACGCTGCGCCAGACCGAAGACGGCTTCCGCATCGCCGAGGAAGACCTTCGCTTGCGCGGCGAGGGGGAAATTCTCGGCACGCGGCAGGCGGGCCTGCCCGGGTTTCGCCTCGCGGACATCACCGCCCACGCCCGGCTGCTCGCCATCGCCCGCGACGACGTGGAGCTGTTCCTGCGCCGCGACCCGGAACTGGCGAGCGAACGCGGCCAGGCGCTGCGCGTCTTGCTGTATCTGTTCGAACGCGACGAAGCGGTGCGGCTGCTGCGGGCGGGGTGAAAGAAGGGCGCGGGGCCTTCGTTTTGCGAGGTCACGGCCCCATGATAAAGGCTCGCCGCGTCCGACGCCGGAGACGACAAATGAACGACAAAGTCGCGCGCCTGAACCTCCTTCAGCGTCCGCGCCGCAACAGAAAGAGCGACTGGGCGCGCCGGCTCGTGCGCGAGCATCGCCTCGACGCCTCCGATCTCATCTGGCCGGTGTTTCTGATCGAGGGCGACGGGCGGCGCGAGCCCATCGCCTCCATGCCGGGCGTCTATCGCCATTCAATCGACGCGGCGGTCGAGGCGATTGCACACGCGGCTGCGCTGGGCATTCCCGCCGTGGCGCTGTTTCCCAACACCGATCCGGCTTTGCGCGATCCGCAGGGGAGCGAAGCGCTCAACCCGGACAACCTCGTCTGCCGCGCCTGCCGCGCGATCAAGGCGGCGGTTCCCGAGATCGGGCTCATCACGGATGTTGCTCTCGACCCTTACACCAGCCACGGCCATGACGGGCTGCTCGTCGGCGACGAGATCGTCAACGACGCCACCGTCGCCGTGCTGGCGCGCCAAGCCGTGACGCAGGCGCGCGCCGGCGCCGATATTATCGCCCCGTCCGACATGATGGACGGGCGCGTCGGCGTCCTCCGCGCCGCGCTCGACGAAGCGGGCTTCGAAAACGTCCAGATCATGAGCTATGCGGCGAAATACGCCTCGGCCTTCTATGGGCCGTTCCGCGACGCCATCGGCACGAATAAGACGCTGCGCGGGGACAAGCGCACCTATCAGATGGATCCGGCGAACTCGGACGAAGCGCTGCGCGAAGTGGCGCTCGATCTCAATGAGGGCGCCGACATGGTGATGGTGAAGCCGGGGATGCCCTATCTCGACATCGTCCGCCGCGTCGCCGACGAATTCGGCGCGCCGACCTTCGCCTATCAGGTCTCCGGCGAATATGCGATGCTCATGGCCGCGGCGCAGAATGGCTGGCTGGACGGCGAGCGCGCCATGATGGAGAGCCTCCTTGCGTTCAAGCGCGCGGGCGCGGCTGGCGTGCTGACCTATTTTGCCGTGACGGCGGCGGAGGCGCTGAGGGAAGCCGCGAATTGAGGCGGCGGCGCGAACGTCGCGGCTTTGCGTTCGTCGAAAGTCTTACTGGCGTTGACGCGCTCCAGCTCCTCCTCCAGGGCGGCGCGCACCGCGTCGGTCCTGGTGCGGGCGCCGATGTTTCGAGCGCCGCTTCCTACAGTCGCGGCGCCGATGTTTCGAGCGCCGCTTCCTACAGTCGCGGCGCTGCGACGCCATTCTCGCGCAATGCCTCGCCTTCCACGAAACCGAGCCGGCGCTGTTCGGAAAAGAGAGGCGGCAAAAGACGCGGTCGCGCGCTTGGCCTTTGCGGACGGCGATCGCGTAAGCGCGGCGCCAAAAACTCGACAGCGAAGCTCGTCTATTTCCGGGGCGCGGCCTCGAAGCTCCCGAGAAGATTGCGCTCTCTTATCTTCGCGGCGACGCAGTCGGCGATGGCCAGCGAGAATGCCGCCGTATAGTGAATCGTGTCGACATAGAGCGGAGCGTTTACACCTTCTTGGATGTCCGCGCACCAAAGGAAGTTGTCGCCAAGTTTCTCGCTTTCGACCCGCTCGCGCATCAAAGGATAACCATAGCGCGTGTAAGAAATCTCCTTCTGTTCTTTGTAGCCGCGATAGGCAAACAGGTGATTTGCTTCATTGTATTTGTAAGTCGGCGCCGGCTGCCACACGAAGATGGGTTTCACGCCGTAGTGCGATGCGACCGCTTCGATCATCTTTTTCGACGCAAGATAGCGATCGATCCGCGCGTTGAGCACGGCCGGGTCGCGAAACTTTGGGTCGTCCTGGGCCTCCGGCGCACGCGGGTCGAACGCCCGCCCCGCCGGGTCATCCCGGTTCCCGGCCTGCTTGTCGCTCCCGTCGCGCCGACGGAACGCGTCCCAAGCCAGCGTCATGGCGCGGACAATCGGCAGATCGCCGACGCCGCGGCGCGTTCCGGACTGAAAGACCTCGGCGATGTTTCGGCCTTTGGCGGCGGAGCAGCCCTCCGTGAACGGGTTCATGAAGCACCGCATTTCCTTGGCGAACAAGGGCTCAGCGAGAATAAGATCGTTCAGGCCGTCGGTAAAGATGGCGACGTCGGGCCTATGCCCGGCAAGCAGGAGTTTTTCGAAAAGGATCAGCTCCATCGTCGAATAATAGGCCTCCTGTCCGAAATTGTAGATGGCCGCACGATCGCCGAATTGTTTTCGAAACTCCGCTTGCAGGCGAGACGGGATCGTCTCGCCGTCCTCGACGCCGTAACCGAACGTCGTCGATCCGCCGAAGAAAAATATATTGATTTTTTCAGGGCTTGGCGGCCAATCGGCCTGATCGGGCGACCGGCGAAATCCAAACTTGTGGATGTTGACGTATTTTCCGCCAACCTCCCTTTCTTCGTATTGAGTAAATGGCTCATATCCCGGAACCCTTCCCCAGGTTTCCGACAGTATATCTATAATGTCTTGCTCGCTCTTGCCGGGATATACGATCCTGAAGTTGTCCATTCCAAATCGACCTACAATAATGCTTGCGACGCTGTTGGGTATCGGCTTTGGAAGGAATGGATATACAACAATGTTTGCAATAACAAATAGTATAATCGTAACTACAATCTGTATGGAAGCGGATTTCAACAGAGACATGCGGCCATCGCTCCGGTGTTTCTTGGCAAGAGCACTGTCGTCGCCAGTTTCGACGTCGCGTTCTATCCGGTTCGATCTCATGTTAATTGATGCGGCGCCGTGGTCAAGAAAAAGATCGAGCATTCAAACCGGATGCGATGTCTTCTTGCGGGCCGCCGCAGGCGGTTTTCGGCCGGGCAAAAAGGTCGCCAGACGGCGTCCGATCCTCTATAAGCCCTCATTCTGACGGCCCGCGGGGCGGGCGGGGGCGCCTTGAGGCCCCGATATTTCTGGAGTCGAAGACGTGGAACGCTGGACGCCTGGCAGTTGGAGAGGCAAGCCGATCGAGCAGACGCCGGTCTATCCCGACGCGGCCTCCCTGGAGGAGGTGGAGCGGCAGTTGTCCGGTTTCCCCCCGCTCGTTTTCGCCGGCGAGGCGCTCAATCTCAAGCACGCGCTGGCCGAAGTGGCGGCGGGCCGGGCCTTCCTGCTGCAGGGCGGCGACTGCGCCGAGAGCTTCTCGGAGCATTCCGCCAACACGATCCGCGACTTCTTCTGCGTGTTCTTGCAGATGGCGGTGGTGCTGACCTACGCCGCCGCCTCGCCGGTCGTAAAAGTCGGCCGCATCGCCGGCCAGTTCGCCAAGCCGCGCTCCTCGCCCGTCGAGAAACAGAACGGCGCCGAACTGCCGAGCTATCGCGGCGACATCATCAACGACATCGAATTCACGGAGGCCGCGCGCGTTCCGGACCCGCGACGCCAGCTCATGGCCTACCGCCAGTCGGCGGCGACGCTCAACCTCATGCGCGCCTTCGCGGCGGGCGGTTTCGCCAATCTCGAAAACGCCCATCGCTGGATGCTGGATTTCGTTAAGAAAAGCCCGCAGTCCAAGCGCTACGCGCAGCTTGCCGATCAGATCACCGAGACGCTCGGCTTTATGCGCGCGATCGGCGTGGACCCCGAGCACCATCCCGAGCTGCGCCAGACGGATTTCTATACCTCGCACGAGGCGCTGCTGCTCGGCTACGAGCAGGCCTTAACGCGCGAGGACACGATCACGGGCCATGGCGGCCATTACGCCACCTCCGGCCATATGCTGTGGGTCGGCGACCGCACCCGCCAGGAGGACGGCGCGCATATCGAATTCCTGCGCGGCGTCAGGAATCCGATCGGCGTAAAATGCGGGCCGAGTCTCAAGCCCGACGGCCTGCTGCGGCTCATCGACCGGCTCGATCCCGAGAACGAGCCCGGCCGCCTCACGCTCATCTGCCGTTTCGGCGCCGACAAGGCCGAGGAGCACCTGCCGGCCCTGCTGCGCGCCGTCGCGAAGGAGGGCCGCAGCGTCGTGTGGTCCTGCGATCCCATGCACGGCAACACCGTCAGCGCCGCGGGATACAAGACGCGGCCCTTCGACCGCATCATGTCGGAAATCCGCTCCTTCTTCGCCGTGCATCAGGCGGAGGGAACCTATGCGGGCGGCATTCACCTCGAAATGACTGGCAAGGACGTGACCGAATGCATGGGCGGCGCCCGCGCCATTTCGGAGGCGGACCTGCGCGACCGCTACCACACCTATTGCGATCCGCGCCTCAACGCCGAACAGGCGATCGAGGTGGCCTTCCTCGTGGCCGAGCTCTTGAAGAAGGAGCGCCTCGCGCGCGGCGTCGCCGAGCAGCACGCGGCGGAGTGAGGGGCCGGCGACGAGCCCCCTCCCTGTCCCTCCCCCGCTTCGCGGGAGAGGGGACGCAAACGCCGGGCGTTTCGCGAAACCTCGATGAAGCGCCGAATCTGCTCCCTCTCCCGCCGCAGGCAAGTTTACGCGGCCTGCGTAAACTTGCCTGCGCCGCGGGGGAGGGTTGGGGAGGGGGCTTTGGACGTGGCCGAGGATGACCCCTTCGACCTTCGCCGCTTCGTCGAAGCGCAGCAAGACGCGTACAGCCCAGCACTGCGCGAATTGCGAGCGGGGCGAAAGACCGGCCACTGGATGTGGTTCGTCTTCCCGCAATTGCGCGGGCTCGGGACGAGCGAAGCCAGCCGCTTCTACGGCCTTTCCGGCCTCGACGAAGCGAAGGCGTATCTTGCTCACCCCCTTCTCGGCGCGCGGCTGCGCGAATGCGTGGGCGCGATGATGGCGATCGAGGGTCTTGCAGCCGAGGAAAGTCTCGGTCCTGTCGACGCAACGAAGTTTCGCTCCTGCCTGACGCTGTTCGCGCGCGCGGCGCCGGAGGAGCGCCTGTTCGGCGACGCCTTGGCGAAATATTTCGCCGGCGCGCCGGACCGGCGCACGCTCGAACGTCTCGAACAACAGGCGCGATAGCGGCGCGACGCGGCTGCGTCAGGCGCCGCGCGGCGCCCCGACCGCCGCCGTGGCTTGGAAGCCCGCGAAAAGGCGCAGATAGTCCCGTGCGCGGCGCGCCTCGCCGGCGCGCGAACTGCGCGAAAGCCCCGGGCGCGGGCGGCTCAACAATCCGCCTGACAAGGGCGGCGCATCCTGGCAAAAGGGGCGCGGCGCGCCAATCTCGTTCCCCCGCGATTCTCGCGACAACTCCTGCCGAAGTCTCCTCATGATCTCTCCGATCGTTCGCTTCGCGCCATCGCCCACGGGCCGCATCCATATCGGCAACGCGCGCGTGGCGCTGTTCAACTTCCTGTTCGCTGCGTTGCACAATGGACGATTCCTGCTGCGGTTTGATGACACCGATTTCGCCCGCTCCAGCGAGGAGTTCGCGCGTGCGATCGAGGTCGATCTCGCTTGGCTCGGGGTCGTTCCGCACGCCGTGTTCCGCCAGTCCGAGCGCGTCGCGCTTTATGAGGCCGCCGCGGCGCGGCTCAAGGAGGCCGGGCGGCTCTATCCCTGCTACGAGACGGCGGAAGAGCTCGAAAAGCGCCGCAAGCTGCAGCAGGCGCGCGGCCTGCCGCCCGTTTACGACCGCGCCGCGCTGCGGCTCTCGGACGCCGAGCGCATGAAATTGGAGGCGGAGGGGCGCCGTCCCCATTGGCGCTTCAGGCTGGAGCCGGGCGTCGTCGCCTGGGACGACCTGATACGCGGGCCGGCGCATATCGACTGTGCGGCGCTGTCCGACCCGGTCCTGATCCGCGAAGACGGCAGCTATCTCTATACGCTGCCGTCGGTCGCCGACGACATCGACATGAAGATTTCGCATGTCGTCCGCGGCGAGGACCACGTCACCAATACGGCCGTGCAGCTTCAACTGTTCGCGGCGCTGGCGCCCGCAGCGCCGCCGCCCCGGTTCGCGCATCACAATCTGCTTGTGAGCGCGGCGGGCGAAGGGCTGTCGAAGCGCACGGGTTCGCTGTCCATCGCGTCGCTGCGCGAAGAAGGCTACGAGCCGCTCGCGGTCGCGGCGCTCGCGACGCTGACCGGCTCGTCGGACAATGTGCGCGCCGTGCGCTCGCTCGGCGAACTCGCGAAAAGCTTCGATCTCGCCCATGTCTCGCGCAACCCCGCGCGCTTCGATCCGGCCGATCTTGAGACGTTGACGCATCGCACGCTGGCGCTGTTCGAATACGACGACGTGCGCGAACGGCTCGCCGCGCACGACATTGTCGGCCGCAAGGCGGAGCCGCTGTGGTTTGCCGCGCGGGGAAACCTCTCACGCTTTGAAGACGTATTGACGTGGTGGCGCGTCGTCGAGGGCGAAATCGAACCCGTCCGCGAGGACGCCGGCCTGCTGGCGGAAGCGTCGAGGCTGCTGCCGCCCGAGCCTTGGGATCGGACGGTCTGGGGCGATTGGACGGCCGCCGTAAAGACGGCGACGGGACGGAAGGGCCGGGCGCTGTTCCATCCGCTGCGCCTCGCGCTCACCGGCCGGGAGGCGGGGCCGGAACTCGCGCAGCTTCTGCCTCTGATCGGCCACGCTAAAGCGCATTCGCGGCTGATCGGAATGCGAGCCTGAAGGCTCGCAGTCCGGGGGTCGCTTGGACCGCGAGCCTTCAGGCTCGCATGTTGACGACTTCGATCACGACGGCAGCACGGCGACGCCGAACAGCCAGGGATGCAGCGCCAGCACGATGGCGAAGACCGCCGTCCCCGCGCCCACCGCAATCGCGTCGCCGCGCGTAAAGGCGGAAAGGCGCGGCGCGCCTTCGTCGCCGCGCCGCTTCACCGCGATGCGGTCGTAAGCCGCGAAGGCGAGGAAGGAGCCGAACAAGATCATGCCGCCGAGATCGCCGTTGACGAGCAGATGCGCCAGCGCCCAGCTCTTCACGGCGACGAGCGTCGGATGGCGCAGCCAGCCGCGGATGCGTCCCGCCGGCGCCCGCCGGCTCGCGAGCGCGATAAAGGCGAGCCACACGAGCAGGAAGGCGAAATGGCGCGTCCACAGCGGCGGCGTCCAGATTTGGATGAGCCCCTCGGCGCGGTAGCGCGAGAAGCCCCAGACGATCAGCGCTATGCCGGCGAGCGCGACCAGCGAATAGGCGAGTTTGTAACTCTTAAGGCCGAAGCGCTCGACGACGCGCGCGCGCGTTTCGCGAAACGTCGCGAAGACGTGAACGCCGAGAAAAACCGCGATTCCGAGAACGAGAATGGACATGCTTCCTCGCGTTACGTGAGAGTGTCAAAAGCACCGCACCTGCGCCTCGGCCTGAGCGCGGCGCAAGTCGTTGAGCGCGTCGCGGGCGAGCGCGGTGTTGCGCATGAGCGAGCCCACCTGTCCCGCCTGCTGTTCGATGCTCGCGACCGTCTCCGCAGCGACGTAGGCGTCGTAGGGAACGAGACTGGCGATCACGTCGATCGAGCAGGAGCAGCGCTCCAGCGAGGTGCGCGTGTCGCCGTTCGCCTTCATGCAGGCGAGGACGTAATCGGCGCGGGCGACGGTGGGATAGTCGTTGAGATCGCCGGCGCGCGCGGACGCCGCGAGGAGGGCGAGGGCGGGGAGGACGAGGGCGAGGCGCATGGGCGGGGCTGGCTCGTTCGAGGGGCCTGTCGTCAGTCTAGCTCCGCCGTCGGAGCGGCGAAAGGCGCACGAGGGTTCGCCGCAGGGAATCGGGTGAAAAAGAACGGGACAAGCGGTTGAAGCCATACGGTCTCGGCTTCCGCCTTCGCGGCGCCTGCATGACAAACCGCCCGTCGGCGCGTTATGAGAGCGCATGACCAGCCCCCTCCGTCTCGGCGTCAACGTCGATCACGTCGCCACTCTCCGCAACGCCCGCGGCGGGCCGCGACCGGAACCCGTTCGCGCGGCGCTGCTCGCCATCGACGCCGGCGCCGACGGGATCACCGCGCATCTGCGTGAAGATCGCCGCCATATCGTCGACGCCGACATGGAGCGGCTGAAGGCGGAAATCTCGAAGCCTCTCAATTTCGAAATGGCGGCGACCGAGCAGATGCTCGACATCGCGCTGCGTGTTCAGCCGCACGCCGTCTGCCTCGTGCCGGAAAAGCGCACCGAGCGCACCACCGAAGGCGGTCTCGACGTGGTCGGCCAACACAACTGGCTCGTTCCCTATGTCGATCAGCTTACGCGCGCCGGCATACGCGTTTCGCTCTTCATCGAGCCGAGCGAGACGGCGATCGACGCCTCGGCCTCGATCAAGGCGCCGGTCGTCGAGCTGCATACGGGGGCGTGGTGTCATGCGCTGGAGGTGGGCGACGCGGCGCTGGCGGAGCGGGAGTTCGCGCGGCTCGAAGCGGGCGCCGCCTTCGCGGCGGCGCGGGGCCGCGAAGTGCATGCCGGCCACGGACTCGATTACGACACGGCGCGGCGCGTTTCGGCGCTGCCCCAGATCGTGGAGCTGAACATCGGTCATTTCCTCGTGGGGGAGGCCGTCTTCGTCGGATTCGCGCAGGCGATCCGGCTCATGCGCGCCGCCATGGACGAAGGGCGAACCTTGGGGCGCGCCAAAGCGCGGGATTCGGGGCGGGCGCGAACGTCATGATTATCGGCTTCGGCTCCGATCTGTGCGACATCCGCCGCATCGAGGACGCGCTGGCTCGCCACGGCGAACGCTTCGTCGCTCGCCTTTTCACCGACGTCGAGCGCGCCAAATCCGACGCCCGCGCCGGCCGCGCGGCCTCCTACGCCAAGCGCTTCGCGGCCAAGGAGGCCTGCGCCAAGGCGCTGGGGACGGGCTTTCGCGACGGCCTGCTTTTCAAGGACATGGGCGTCGTCAATCTGCCCTCCGGGCGCCCGACCCTGGTCCTGACCGGCGGCGCGGCGAAGCGCCTGGAGGAGATCACCCCGCCGGGAATGCGAGCCGTGGTCCATCTCACCATCACCGACGAATATCCCATGGCGCAGGCGCTGGTTCTCATCGAAGCCGCGCCGTGTTAGAGCGAGACGGGAACAGCGGGAGCGCCGCGGTCCGCCGAAGCGGGGCCGGCGTCTCGCGCGCGAAGGAGGAGACGGCTTGAGCAGGAACGTCCCGATCGCCGAAAAGCGCGAAGAAGGCGGAACGCTGGAGACGATCAAGGTGATCGTCGAGGCGCTGGCCATCGCCCTCGTCATCCGAACCTTGCTGTTCCAGCCGTTCAACATTCCCTCGGGGTCGATGATCCCGACGCTGCTGATCGGCGACTACGTCTTCGTCTCGAAATACTCTTACGGCTATTCCAATTACTCCATGCCCTTCGGCCCGAACCTCTTTGCCGGGCGGATTCTGGGCTCCGCGCCCAAGCGCGGCGACGTCGCGGTGTTCAAGCTTCCGAGCGACAACGAGACGGACTACATCAAGCGGGTCGTCGGCCTGCCCGGCGACCGCATCCAGGTGATCGACGGCCGGCTTTACATCAACGGCGCCATCGTCCCGCGCGAACCCATCGCCAAGGCGCGGACGGAGGCGCGCGACGGCCACGAAATCGACGTTCCGACCTATAGGGAAACCCTGCCCGGCGGAGTCGAGCACACGATCATCGAGATCGAGGGCGACCACGGCGTCAACGACAACACCGAAGTCTTCGTCGTGCCGCCGGACCATTTCTTCATGATGGGCGACAATCGCGACAACTCCACCGATTCGCGCATTTCGCCGGAACTCGGCGGCGTCGGCTTCGTGCCCTTCGTCAATCTGGTCGGGCGCGCTGAAATCGTGTTCTTCTCCGTGCGCAACGGCGATTCGGCGCTCGCTTTCTGGCGGTGGCCCTGGACCGTTCGCTTGGAGCGCCTGTTTCTGCCGGCGCACTAAGCAGGCTTCGCAAAAGTGCGCAGCGGTTTTGCGACAAAAAGCCTGCTTCATTCAATGAATTCTAAATCTTGATCTGGCGCGATTTCTTGTCGATCGAACGATCCCGTTCGATCGGAAAGCGCGCTAACGGCGCGAGGGAATGAGCAGGGACAGAACCGAGGGTCTGGCGGCGCTCGAAGCGAAAGTCGGGCACGTCTTCGCCGAGAAACGGCTGCTGCGCCATGCCCTCACCCATGTGAGCGCCTCGTCGCTTCGCCCGGAATCCTACGAGCGGCTCGAATTTCTCGGCGACCGCGTGCTCGGCCTCGCCGTCGCCCACATGCTGTACGAGGCCTTTCCGCACGAGAGCGAGGGCGAACTCTCGCGGCGGCTCGCGGCCCTCGTTCGCAAGGAGACCTGCGCCGAGGTGGCGCAGGACTGGGGCGTCGGCCCTTACATCCGCCTCGGCGAGGGCGAGGCGCAGACTGGCGGGCGCAAGAAACGCGCGATTCTGGGCGACGTGTGCGAAGCGATCATCGGCGCCGCCTTTCTCGATGGGGGCGCCGAAGCGGCGCAGCGGGTGGTCCGCGGCGGCTTCTCCGCGCGAATGCTGGAGATGGGCCGCGACCTGCGCGACGCCAAGACGGCCTTGCAGGAATGGGCGCAGGCGCGGCGTCTGCCGCCCCCGCGCTACCGCCTCGCCGCGCGCAGCGGGCCCGACCACGCGCCCTCTTTCGAGGTGACGGTCGAGGTGGAGGGTTTCGCCGGCGCGCCGGGGACGGGGCCGTCCAAACGCGCCGCCGAACAGGCGGCGGCGCGAGTCTTTCTGGAGCGGGAAGGCATTGTCGCAGGCGAGGGAGGCGCGGCGCGGTGAACGCGAGCCAAAATATTGCGAAGGACAGAGACGGAGCCACGCGCTGCGGCTTCGCGGCGCTGGTCGGCGCGCCCAACGCCGGCAAGTCGACGCTGCTCAATCAACTCGTCGGGGCAAAGGTTTCGATCGTCTCCCGCAAGGCGCAGACTACCCGCGCGCTGGTGCGGGGCGTCGCCATCGAGGGCGACGCGCAGATCGTGCTCGTCGACACTCCCGGCGTCTTCAAGCCCAAACGCAGACTCGACCGCGCCATGGTGGCGAGCGCGCTTGCCGGCGCCTCGGACGCCGACGTCGCGCTGCTGCTCGTCGACGCGCGCAGGGGGCTGGACGAAGACGCCGCCGCCATCCTTGCGCGGCTCGCCGAGGTCCGCGTTCCCAAGCTTTTGATTCTCAACAAGATCGACCTCGTTCCGCGCGAAAAGCTGCTCGCGCTCGCCGCCGATTTCAACGCGCGCGAAACATTCGACGAGACTTTCATGATTAGCGCGCTGACAGGCGACGGCGTGACCGACCTGCGCGCGGCGCTGGCGCGGCGGATGAAACCCTCGCCCTGGCTCTATCCCGAGGATCAGCTCTCGGATGCGCCGCTGCGCCATCTCGCGGCCGAGATCACGCGCGAAAAAATCTTCGAGCGGCTGCACGACGAGCTTCCCTACCAGTCGACGGTGGAAACCGAATCCTGGACCAATCAAAAGGACGGCTCGGCGCGCATCGAGCAGACCATTTACGTTGCGCGCGAGAGCCAGAAGAAGATCGTGATCGGCGAGGGCGGACAGACGATCAAGGCGATCGGCCAGGCGGCGCGGCGGGAGATCGAAGAGGCCGCGGAACAGAAGGTTCACCTCTTCCTTTTCGTCAAAGTTCGAGAGAACTGGGCCGACGATCCGGAACGCTACCGGGAAATGCGGCTGGAGTTTCCCAAGGACGAATAGTATCGAATCGGCATAGATCCGTGATTCGCGCGCGGCTAGAGCAAAATCCGAAAAAGCTGACAGACTTTTTCGACAAGATTTTGCTCCAGCTTTTTGAATCTGGAGCGATTTCTTATCGACCGGACGATTCCGTCCGGTCGGAAAGCGCTCTAGGCCGCAGGCGGCGGAGTTTGCGAGGTTCGTCATGGCCGAGAAGTCCAAGGGATTCACCGTCTACCGCTATCTCACGGGGCCGGACGACGTGGCGTTCTGCCATCGCGTCACCCAGGCGCTTTCGATGGGTTGGTCGCTCTACGGTTCGCCGACCCTGACCTACGACTCCGCGCGAGGCCGCGTCATTTGCGGCCAGGCGTTGACGAAGGACGTCGAGGAAGGGGAATACAAGACCGACTTGAAGCTCTCGGAACTGTGAGACGCGCATGGAATGGCGCGACGAAGGGCTCGTCATCGGCGCGCGGCGGCACGGCGAAACGTCCGTCATCCTGGAGCTGATGACGCGCGGGCGTGGCCGCTGGCTCGGCCTCGTGCGCGGGGGGCTTTCGCGAACGATGCGACCGGTCCTGCAACCCGGCAATCGCGTCGACGCGACGTGGCGGGCGCGCCTCGAAGATCATCTGGGCGCCTTCGTAGTCGAGCCTCTCGCAGCGCGCGCCGCCCGTTTTCTCGACCATGGCTTCGCATTGCACGGTCTCGCGCATCTTTCCGCGCTGCTGCGACTGCTGCCGGAGCGCGATCCGCACGAAGAGCTTTACATCGTCGCGGACGCGATCGCCGACCGGCTCGACGCGCTCGACTATGCGCCGGCGCTGATGGCGCGCTTCGAACTCGACCTGCTCGCCGCGCTCGGCTTCGGTCTCGACCTTCGCGCCTGCGCCCTCACCGGCGCGCGCGCGGGCCTTGCGTATGTGTCGCCGAAGTCGGGACGCGCCGTGACCCGCGCGGCGGGCGAACCCTGGCGCGACCGCCTGCTCGCCTATCCCGCGTTTCTGCGCGACGAGGCGGCGCCGGCGCCGGCGGGCGGCGATCTTTCCGACGCCTTCCGCCTCACCGGCCATTTTCTGGCGCGCGACGTGCTGGCGCCGCGCGGCGCCGCCCTTCCCGCCGCCCGCGCGCTTTACATCGGCGCGGTGGTTTTGCGCGCCGGCGCATAAATCCGTCGCGCTGTCGGCGCGGGTGTCTCGCGGCGAAAAGCTTGAATCGGAATACGGGCGATTCTGGAATTCCAAATCGATTCAGTGCGTTCGGAGACAGCCGCGGCGTCCCGCCGGGCTTCGCAGGAGTAGCCCCGGCTGCGGATATGCGCGGCGGCGATGTCTTTCGGGGCCTCCTGCGCCGCAAGCGGCGACGAGACCGCCGCGGCGCGGCGGATCGGGTCTGTTGGAGCGGGCGATGGGAATCGAACCCACGACATTCAGCTTGGGAAGCTGACGTTCTACCCCTGAACTACGCCCGCCGCTTTTTTCGGCGGGTTGCGACGACGCCCCGCCGAATGCCGGCTCTGTCTAACTCCAAACGCGCCACCGTTCGGAGCGCTCCATTGATAGCCAAGGATTCCTTCGGGTTCAACTGCGCAATCCGACAGCGGCGCAATCCGCCAAAGCCGCCGCAATGCTGCGAATTCAAGCGCGGTGGGCAAGACGGCGACCAAGACGGCGACCAAGAGGCGCGCTATAACGGCCGCCGCTCGACATCGAGCGTTGCGCCGCGCCCCCGCAAGGAGCCGGCGGGCGGGCGGCGCGCGAAAGAGGCGGAGGCGTCGGCATGGCCGCCGGCAGGAAGGGCAAATCGAAGAAAACGAAGTCCGGCGCGCCGGCGCCAGATGTCGCGAGCCTCACGCCGTTGGAGGCGCGCGCCGAACATGCGTGGCTCGGCGAAGAAATCGCCGCGCACGACCGCCGCTATTACCAGGAAGACGCGCCGACGGTCTCCGACGCCGATTACGACGCGCTGCGCCGCCGCTACGAGGCGCTCGAACAGGCGTTTCCCGACCTCGTCACGGCGGAGTCGCTGACGAAAAAAGTGGGCGCCGCGCCGGCGGAAAAATTCAGAAAGGTGAAGCACGCCGTTTCGATGCTCTCGCTCGGCAACGTGTTTTCCGCCGAGGAGGTCGCCGAATTCGCCGCGCGCGTGCGGCGATTTCTAAGAATGGAGGAAGCTGCGCCGCTGCGCTTCACCGCGGAGCCGAAGATCGACGGGCTTTCCTGCTCGCTGCGCTATGAGCGCGGCCGTCTCGTTCTCGCCGCGACGCGCGGCGACGGCTACGAGGGCGAGGACGTGACCGCCAATATCCGCACCATCGACGAAATTCCACACGAGCTGCGCGGCGCCGCGCCGGACGTCTTGGAGGCGCGCGGCGAGGTGTATATGACGCACGCGGATTTCGCCGCGCTCAACGAACGCCAGCGGGCCGCGAACAAGCCGCTCTTCGCCAATCCGCGCAACGCCGCCGCCGGTTCGCTGCGCCAGCTCGACGCGGCGGTCACGGCCGGGCGCCCCTTGCGCTTTTTCGCTTACGGCTGGGGCGAGGTCAGCGAGCTTCCGGCCAATACGCAGTCGGGCGTCATCGCCGCCTTTGCGCACTACGGCCTGCCGGTCAATCCGCTGCTCACGGTCTGCGACGGCGTCGAAGACCTGCTCGCGCGCTACCGCGCCATCGAGGCGCAGCGGGCATTGCTCGGCTACGACATCGACGGCGTCGTCTACAAGGTGGACGACATCGCCCTGCAGGAGCGGCTCGGCTTCGTTTCGCGCGCGCCGCGCTGGGCCGTCGCGCATAAATTTCCGGCCGAACGTGCGACGACCATTCTGCGCGACATTGAAATCCAGGTCGGGCGCACCGGCGCGCTCACGCCCGTCGCGCGGCTGGAGCCGGTGACGGTCGGCGGCGTCGTCGTCTCCAACGCCACGCTGCACAATGAGGATGAAATCGCGCGTAAGGACATTCGCATCGGCGACACGGTGGCGGTGCAGCGCGCCGGCGACGTCATTCCGCAGATCGTCGAAGTGGTGAAGGACGACGCGCATTCGGCGCGGCCGAACTATGCCTTCCCGCAGGTCTGTCCGGCCTGCGGCTCGGCGGCGCTGCGCGAGATCGACGAGAAGACCCGCGAAGCCGACGTGGTCCGCCGCTGCACCGGTTCGCTGGTGTGCCCGGCGCAGGCGGTCGAGCGGCTCAAGCACTTCTGCTCGCGGGGCGCCATGGACATCGAAGGGCTGGGCGACAGGCAGATCGAGTATTTCTTTCAAGAGGGGCTGGTCAAGACCGCCTCCGACATTTTCACGCTCGAAGCGCGCGACAAAGCGAGCCTGACGAAGCTCAAGAACCGGGAAGGATTCGGCGAGACCTCGGTGAAAAATCTCTTCGCCGCGATCGCGGCGCGGCGCGTCGTTCCCGTCAACCGCTTCCTTTATGCGCTGGGCGTTCGCCATGTCGGCGAAACCAATGCGCGCCGCCTCGCCCGTCATTTCGAGGATTTCGAATCGCTGCGCGAAACGGCGCGAAACGCCGCGCCCGGGAGCGAAGCGCGCGCGCGCATCGATTCAATCGACGGGGTCGGGCCGGTCGTGGCAGAAGCGCTCTACGATTTCTTCGCCGAGCCGCACAACGAAAAAGAACTCGACGCGTTGCTGCGCGAGGCGACGCCGGCGCCCATGCCGGCGCTGGACAGCGCGTCGCCCGTCGGCGGCAAGACCGTGGTCTTCACCGGCGCGCTGGAGCGCCTGACGCGCGACGAGGCCAAGGCGCAGGCCGAACGCTTCGGCGCGCATGTCGCGGGCTCGGTGTCGAAAAAGACCGATCTCGTCGTCGCGGGGCCGGGCGCCGGCTCCAAGCTCGCCAAGGCGCGCGAACTCGGGATCGAGATCATCGGCGAGGACGAATGGCTTACGCGCACGGGCCAGGGCTGAGAGGGCCGAAAGCGCGCAAACGCTAAACATTGGTGCGGTCGAGAGGACTCGAACCTCCACTGGTTGCCCAACTAGCACCTCAAGCTAGCGCGTCTACCACTTCCGCCACGACCGCAAGCGCGCTGGACGCAGCGCCGGCGCGCCAGCCTCTAACAAATCGCCTTCGCCCTGACAAGAAGCGTAATCGGCGCGTAATCGGCGGGCGATCGGCGCCGCATCACGCGCCCCAGCCGGCCTCGGCGCCCGCGGGCTCCAGCGCCGGCTCCAGTTGCTGAACCGTGCGCACCGCGACCCGGCGCGCGCTGACGGGGCGGTATAGCTGCTTCGTCGCCTCCACCACATGCACGCCGCCGCCGGGCAGAGAAAAGCGCCCGGCGATGCGCTCGAAGGCCGGCGCCGAATGCAGGAGCGAGGTCCGGCCGAAGGGCGGCACATAGAGCGCTTCGCCCCAATAGACCGGCAGAAACAGCGTCTCCTGCAGCAGATGCTGCAACTGCCCGCGCGAATAGGGATGGCCGTGGCCGAAGGGGGTGGTGTCGACGCGCGCCCACAGCCCCGTGCGGCTCGGCGCGACGAGCAGCAGGCGCCCGCCCGGCGCCAGAATGCGCCACAGTTCTTCGAGCAAATCGCGCGGGTGCTCGCCCATCTCCAGCGCGTGAACGGCGACGATGCGGTCGATGCTGGCGTCGGGCAGCGGCATCATGGTCATTTCCACGAGGGCGGAGGAGGAGCGCCCGTTCAGCGGCCAATGCACCACGCCCTGGGCGGCCGGCATGAAAGCCAGCACGCGCTGCGCCTTGTCGCGGAAATCGTCGAGATAAGGCGCCGCATAGCCGACGCCGAGCACGCGCATTCCGGCGTGATCCTCCCAGCGGGCGCGCAGCAGCCGCGACAGCAGGCGCCGCGCGACGCCGCCGAGGGCGGTGTCGTAGAATGTGCGCAGTTCGACGACGTCCAGCGACATGCCGCGATAATTGGGCGATTTCCGGCGCGGCGCAAGGCGCGCCGGCGCCGCATTTTCCGCCGCGATGCGCTATCATGTCGCAGACTTGCGAAAACGGGAGCCGCGCCGCGTGATCCGCGTCCATCAGTTCATCTGTCTTTCCGACAATTTCGGGCTTCTCGTGCGCGACGAGGCGACCGGCGCGACGGCCTCAATCGACGCGCCCGACGGCGCGGCCATTCTCGCCGAGGCGAATCGGCTCGGCTGGACGCTCTCTCACGTTCTGATAACGCACCATCACGCCGACCATGTGCAGGGGGTCGCGGCGATCAGACAAGCGCTGCCCGGCGTCGCCGTCGTCGGCCCGCGCAAGGACGCGCATCGCCTGCCCCCGCTCGACGAGGCGGTGGGCGAGGGCGACGCGGTCGAACTCGGCGAAACGCGGGCGCAGGTCTTGGAAACTCCCGGCCACACCAGCGGGCATGTCGTCTATCATTTTGCCGACGACGAAGCGGTTTTCGTCGGCGACACGCTGTTTTCCCTGGGCTGCGGACGGATTTTCGAAGGAACGCCGGAGCAGATGTTCGCGTCCCTGCAAAAGCTCGCGGACCTGCCCGAGGAGACCCGCGTCTATTGCGGCCACGACTATACGAAGGCGAACGCACGGTTCGCGCTGACCGTCGATCCCGAAAATCCGCTGCTGCGGGAGCGCGCGCGCGAGGTTGACGAGGCGCGCGCCGCCGGCGAAGCGACGCTGCCGACGGCGATCGCGCTGGAGCGCGCGACCAACCCGTTTCTGCGGGCGGAAAACCCCTTAGTGCAGAAAGCGATGGGCATGGAGAACGCCGATCCGGTCGACGTGTTCGCCGCGATGCGCGAGCGCAAGAACCGCTTTGCCGGGTGAGCGGGGGCTCTCGTGGTGTGACTCTGAGAAGCCGTCCGCGGATAAGTGAATCGGTCGGGTGCGCCCCCTCTCCCCGTAAACGGGGAGAGGGAAAAGCGGCGCGATCGCCGCACTTATTTCCGGGTCCGTCGCTCGGCGCGGTGGGCGCTGGTTTTCCCAATCGCTTCGCCGAAGCCCCCATGCGAGGGCGATGGGACAAAAAAAACCGGCCCCCGCGAGGGGGCCGGCTTGTTATCCGTTCTGGCCGTTCGGCTTAGAACTTGGCGAGGACCGGAGCCACCGCGCCGCCGCCGAAGCGGTAGGTCAGACCGGCGGACACGACCAGCGGGTTGATCCTCCAGGCCGCGTTGACCGGGATGTAGCTCACGCCGAGGACGCCGCCCGCCTGGGGAGTGAAAGCGGCGATCGTCGCATGGGCGGTCGGCTCCATCATGATGTATTTCACGTCGACGTTGACGCCCCAATGCTCGTTGAACATGTAGTCGGCGCCGATCTGGCCGACCACGCCCCAGGACGGGGTGACGCGAGCATGGTAGAAGCTGGCGTTGAAGCCCGTGATGCCCACGCCGGCGGCGAACGAGCCCGGAACCGTCAGCAGCGGCCAGTTGTTGTTGCCCGCGCGCACGCCCCACATCATCGTGTAGTTCACGCCCACGCCGACGTAAGGCTGGAAGGCGCCGAAGTTGGTGAAGTGGTACTGCAGCAGCAGGGACGGCGGGAACACCCAGGCCTTGGCCAGGGTCGAGCCGGAGAGCACCCCGGTGCCCGTATAGGTGTGGTGGGAGACGCAGCAGATCGCCTCGATCGCCCAGTTCTTGTTCAGATAATAGGCGACGTCCAGCATCGGGATGACCGACCACGACGTGTTGGTGCTGGCGCCGGGGACGACGCTGTTCGCCCCCGCGCTGAGACCGGTCGCCGGGCCGATGAAGCCGGCGCCGGGCGCGGCCAGCGCCATCAGCATCGGATTGAACGCGCCGGCGTCGTAGATGGTCGACGTGCCGTCCAACGGAATCACCGAACCGATCTTCAGGCGAAGCTGGAAGGGCTGGTAGGTGTCCACCACCGGCGGCGGCGGCGGCGCCTTCAGCGCGCCGAGGTCGGCGGCGTAAGCGGAGGCGCCGGCGGCGCCCAAAGCAAGAGCGGCGATGGCGCCGCGAAGCACAGTTCTCATAGGAACCCCCGTTAATTCTGGTCTTCGGTCGACGTTCGACGCGTCGCGCCGAGTCGGGTGTCACGTTGCTATGATTTTTGCCGGCATGATTTGACAAATATCAAAAAACACAGGCTCCGACGTTCATTCTCCGGCAATGTGTCTCTTCGGCAACAGGTGGCTTTAGCGGTTGCCTTCGAAAACCGTGCGGATTAAGCGAATGCAGGCCGGATCCTCGGAGAAATCGCGCTGCGCAAAGCATTGCGACCGGAAGGCGCGCGAAGACGCCGGGGCCGCCGCAGCGCTCCGCCGACGCAAAAGGTGCGACATTTTGACAGCCGCCGACCCCCTTGTGGACGCCGATCTCGCGGCCGCGCACGGCCTCAAGCGCGACGAATACGAGCGCATCCTCGCGCTCGTCGGCCGCGTTCCGACCTTCACGGAACTCGGCATATTCTCGGCGATGTGGAACGAGCACTGTTCCTACAAGTCCTCGCGCATCCATCTCAAGAAGCTGCCGACCAAGGCGCCCTGGGTCATTCGCGGTCCTGGCGAAAACGCCGGCGTCATCGACATCGGCGACGGCGACGCCTGCGTCTTCAAGATGGAGAGCCACAATCACCCGTCCTTCATCGAGCCCTATCAGGGCGCGGCGACGGGCGTCGGCGGCATTCTGCGCGACGTGTTCACCATGGGCGCGCGGCCGATCGCCTGCCTGAACCTCCTGCGCTTCGGCGCGCCGGCGCATCCCAAGACGCGGCGCCTCGTCGCGGGGGTCGTCGCCGGCATCGGCGGCTACGGCAATTCCTTCGGCGTGCCGACGGTGGGCGGCTCGACCGAATTCGATTCGTCATACGACGGGAATATCCTCGTCAACGCCATGGCCGTCGGCCTCGCGCGAACCGATTCGATCTTCTATTCCGCCGCCGCCGGCGTCGGAAACCCGATCGTCTATCTCGGCTCCAAGACCGGGCGCGACGGCATTCACGGCGCCACTATGGCCTCGGCCTCTTTCGAAGAAGACGCCGAAGAGAAGCGCCCAACGGTGCAGGTCGGCGATCCGTTTTCGGAAAAGCTGCTGCTGGAAGCCTGCCTCGAACTCATGGCTTCGGGCGCCGTCATCGCCATTCAGGATATGGGCGCGGCGGGGCTGACCTCCTCCGCCGTCGAAATGGGCGCCAAGGGCAATCTGGGGATCGAGCTTGATCTCGACGCCGTGCCTTGCCGCGAAACCGGCATGACCGCCTACGAGATGATGCTCTCCGAGAGCCAGGAGCGGATGCTCATGGTGCTCAGGCCGGAGCAGGAGCAGGAAGCCGAATCGATCTTCCGCAAATGGGGGCTCGACTTCGCCATCGTCGGCAAGACCACGGACACGCTGCGCTTCGTCGTCAGGCACAAAGGCGAGGTCAAGGCCGATCTGCCGATCAAGGAGCTCGGCGACGAAGCGCCGCTTTACGACCGGCCCTGGATCGAAACGCCGAAGCAGCCGCACTTTGATTCGGCTTCGATCGCGCCGCCCAAAGGGCCCAAAGGGCAAATGTCCAATCGCGACGCGCTGCTCGCTCTGCTGGCGACGCCCGATCTGTGCTCGAAGCGATGGGTCTGGGAGCAGTACGACCATCTGATCCTGAACAACACCGTGCGTCAGCCAGGCGGCGACGCGGCCATCGTTCGAATCAAGGAGGGCCCCAAAGGCCTCGCGCTGACGACCGACGTGACCGCCCGCTATTGCGCCGCGGACCCGGTCGAGGGCGGCAGGCAGGCGGTGGCCGAAGCCTGGCGCAACATCACCGCGCGCGGCGCGACGCCGCTGGCCCTGACCGACAACTTGAATTTCGGCAATCCCGAGCGGCCGGGCTATATGGGACAGTTCGTCGGCTGCCTTCAGGGAATCGGCGAAGCTGCGCGGGCGCTGGATTTCCCGATCGTGTCGGGCAATGTCTCGCTCTACAACGAGACGCAGGGCAAGGGCGTTCTGCCCACGCCCGCCATCGGCGGCGTCGGCGTCATCGCCGACGTGGCCAAGTCCGCGCAAACCGGATTTGCGGGCGAGGGCGACGCCATACTGCTCGTCGGCGCCACGACGGGATGGCTCGGCCAGTCGGCCTATTTGCGCGACCTGCTCGGCCGCGCCGAGGGCGCGCCGCCGCCCGTCGATCTCGCCGCCGAAAAGCGCAACGGCGATTTCGTGCGCGGCCAGATTCTCGCGGGCCGCGTCACAGCCGCGCACGATCTCTCCGACGGCGGGCTCGCCGTCGCCCTCGCCGAGATGGCGCTGCTGGGCGGCGTCGGCGCGCGAATCGACCGCCTGCCCGACGGCGAAGGATACGCCGCGCTTTTCGGCGAGGATCAGGCGCGCTACCTTGTGACCGCGCGGGGCGACGAAGCCGAGGCCGTGTGCCTCGACGCCGGCGCGAGCGGCGTCGCCGTCGCCGCGATCGGCTTCACCGGCGGCGACGCCCTGATTCTGCCGGGCGAGGCGTCGATTTCGCTCGACGAATTGCGCCGAGCGCACGAAGCGCCGCTGCCGGCCTATATGGCGGGCGACGACGCGGCGTTTTCGAACGGAGGCTGACAGACATGCCGATGCCGGCATACGAAATCGAACGGCTCATTTTGGCGGCGATTCCCGACGCGATCGTCGAACTCACCGCGCTGGCCGGCGACGACGACCATTGGGCGGCGACGGTGACTTCCGAATCGTTTCGCGGCTTGTCGCGCGTCAAGCAGCATCAGATGGTCAACGCCGCCTTCGGCGGGAGACTCGGAACGGAGCTTCACGCGCTGGCGCTGACGACGCGCGCGGCGTAAACTGTTTGCCAAACGGCGGAACCTTGAATTTCGCCAAGAAGGAAAAGTGAAATGTCCGACATCAACGCCCGCATCAGGAACGAGATCGAGTCCTCCGCCGTGGTGCTTTTCATGAAGGGCACGCCGCAGGCGCCGCAATGCGGCTTCTCGATGCAGGTGGCGCAAATTCTCAATCACCTCGGCGCGCCATACAAGGCGGTGAACGTGCTTGCCGACCCGGAACTGCGCGAGGGCCTGAAACTCTATTCGAACTGGCCGACCTTCCCGCAGCTTTACGTCAAGGGCGAACTGGTCGGCGGCTGCGACATCGCGCGCGAGATGTTCGAAACGGGCGAGCTTGTGGCGCTGTTCGACAAGGAGGGCGTGCCCCACGCTTAGGCGACGAAGGGCGTAAGGCGATTCGTCGAAACAAGTGAATCGAATGAACGCGCGGGCCCTCCCCCGCAAGCGGGGAGAGGGAATGAGCGGCGCGATTGACGCGCTTATTTCACCGCGTCGCCTAATCGGCCCCGCCTCGATCGGCCGCCGAGGCGCACTCGCCGCTAACTCATGCCGCCGACGCGGCTTTGCGAATAGAGCTGCACGCCGAGCTGCTTAATCAGCTCCTGTTGCGTTTCGAGGAAGTCGATGTGCCTTTCCTCGCTTTCGATGACCTTCTCGAACAGGTTCTGCGACACGCGGTCGTTGATCGAAAGGCAATAGGCCGCCGCCTCCATGTAAAGCTCGCGCGCCGTCGTTTCGGACTTGAGGTCGCAGGCGATGATCTCCTCGACGCTCTGGCCGATTTGCAGGGGGTCGAGGCTCTGCATGTTCGGAAAGCCGTCGAGAAACAGGATGCGCTTCACGAACCAGTCGGCGTGCTCCATCTCCTCCATGGACTCCTCGCGCCATTTTTTGGCGAGCTCCAGGAAGCCCCAGTTCTCGAAGATGCGGTAGTGCAGCCAGTACTGGTTGATTGCGGTCAGCTCGGCGCGCACGCCCCGGTTGAGATATTCGATAACTTTCGCGTCGCCGCGCATGTGAAATCCCTTTCCTGCACGCCCGGCGCATTCGCGTCAGGCGGCGAGCCCGTCGGCCCTGCAGGAGTCACAATCGCCGTTTCCCGCGCATTCGTCCAGCCCCGCGGCGGCGTGCTGGTCGACGACGGCCGCGATCGACCGGGCGCAGCGCCCACAGTTCGGTTGACACCCCATACGCCGGAACACGGCGCCGACGCTGGGGCGCTCGCCGCGCGGCTCCAGCTTGGTGCGGATCTCGCGATCCGAGAGAACGTTGCAAGAGCAGACGATCATGGCTCCGCCTAGTTTGGAAAGGTTGCAAACTACTTTATGTTTCAGTAGCTTACACCACCTTTCCGGTTTTTGCCAGAGGATAGTGTCGTTTTTCCGACACCCCCCGCCCGGCGCCGCCCCGTGTGGCAAGACTCGTGCCGTAGGCTTAATAAATTGGAACCGTCATGCAGGTCCGCAAGCGGCGAGAAGCCGCCGGCCGCAAAGGAATCGAAGGGAGCAGGGGGAGGCGGAGCTTCGGCGGCGCCGGAGGTACGCGGCGTTGGCGCCACGGGGCGCGGCCCGAGTGGTTCTTTCCCCTGCCGTCGCTTATGATCGAAAGTGACTCCAGCCGGGGCGGTTCGGCGCTGGAGCGCATTCCGAAAATGTTGATAGACTTTTTCGATAAGGATGCGCTCCAACGTTTTAATCTGGCGCGATTTCTTATCGACCGAACGATTCCGTTCGGTCGGAAAGCGCGCTAGGCTGCGGGCGCGCGAGGACGGCGGGGGAGGGGCGAAATGTTAAGTCTGAAACCGGCGTTGCAGCGCCTTGCCCTCTGTTTGGCCGCCGCAGTCTTCGCCGCGGCGGGGCCGGCTCGCGCCGAGACGCCGGACGAGACCTACAAGGCGCTTGGCCTCGCCAAGACCGCCTCGCCCAAGCAACTCTACGACGCGCTGGCTAGGCGCTACAGCGATCCGGCGGAGGGCGCGGGCAGAGGGTCGCTCGCCAAATACTGGGAGCCGATCCCCATTTCGAAATATCTCAATCCGCGCGATTTCTATAAGCCGCCGCAGACCATCGACGCCGACGCCACGCGCGCGCAATGTGTCGAATGCCATGCGCAGACGTCGCCGGGCTGGGTCCATAGCTGGCAAAAGAGCGTCCACGGCAGTCTCGAAGAAATCCGCAAGCTGCCCGATTCCGACTCGCGCGCTTACAAGAAAAGCCTGCTGACCGAGATCGAAGGCAATCTGCGCTCGATGGGCCTCCTGAAGGCGAACGAGCCGCTCAGGGAAGTCGGCTGCATCGACTGCCACATGGGCGTCAACAAAGAGCACGGCCAGCACAAGAGCGAACTCAAAATGCCGGACGCCGCCGCCTGCGGCCAATGTCACGTCAAGGAGTTCGCCGAGCGCGAATCCGAGCGCGACACCGCCGTCTGGCCGCAGGGGCAGTGGCCCAAGGGCCACCCGTCCCACGCCAAGTCCTATACGGCGAATGTCGAGAACGCCGTCTGGGCGGCGATGGAGCAGCGCGAAGTGGCCGAGGGCTGCACCTTCTGCCACACGCCGCAGAACACCTGCAATTCCTGCCATACGCGGCACGAATTCTCGGCGGTCGAGGCGCGCAAGCCGCAGACCTGCGCCATGTGCCACAACGGCGTCGATCACAACGAATACGAAAACTATCTGCTCTCCAAACACGGCACGGTGTTCCAGACGCGCGGCGACAAATGGGACTGGAGCGCGCCACTGTCGGCCGCGCTGGAAAAGGGCGGCATGAACGCGCCGACCTGCCAGTTCTGCCACATGGAGTATCAGGGCCAGTTCAGCCACAACATGGTGCGCAAGGTGCGCTGGGCCTTCGAGCCGACGCCCAAGATCGCCGACAATCTGAAGCATCCCTGGTTCGAAGGCCGCAAGGAGGCCTGGGTCGGCACGTGCGCGAACTGCCATTCCGACAGCTTCAGCCGCGCCTATCTTGAGGACATGGACAAGGGCGTCTTGTCGGGAATCAAGATCACCGAAGACTCGCGTTCGGTGCTGGTGAAGCTCTACAATGACGGCCTGCTGCCGGGGCAGAAGACCAACCGCCCGGCGCCGCCTGCCCCCGAAAAGGACGACGCCGGCGCCTTCTTCCAGCTATTTTGGCAGAAGGGCAATAACCCTTCCGTCGTCGAATACGAGTTCGCCGAGATGTGGGAGCACCACAAGATCAAGCATTACAAGGCGCTCGCGCATATGAATCCTGGCGGCTACACTTATTCGGACGGCTGGTCGCAGCTCATCAAGAGCGCGGCGCGCATCAATGACGAAGACGCGCGCTTGCGCGAGGCGGCGGAGATTCGCGCCGAATTGAAGCGCATTGCGCCGAAAAAGAGCGGCGGCCTGCTCGATACGCCCTTCCGTCAGGCGGTGGCGGCCGGTCTTGGCGGGCTGGCCCTGGTCGTCGGCGCTGGGATGATGCTGCGGGACAGACGCAGGGAGCGGTGAGCATTATCCTCCGTCATTGCGAGCGAAGCGAAGCAATCCAGGACTCATTTGCGGCCCCTGGATTGCTTCGCTTCGCTCGCAATGACGGCGCGCTGTCAAGAATATGAAGCGCGCGCAGGGCGTCGCCCTCATGCTCGCCGGCGCGGCGCTGCTCGCCTGGGCTGGGCGTTCCTATCTTGAGCCGCCGCCCCTGCCGTACGAAGCCGCGCCGGCGCCCGCCGAGGCGCCGCCGGAGTTCGTGGTGTTGAGCGCGGCGGGCCTCGCCTTCGAGCGCATCGAGTTTCGAGAGAGAGAGTCGCATAAGCCGCTCGCCGCCGGGGTCGTCGCGCGCGGCGCCGACGGGCGCCAGGCGCCGCTCGCCTGGCGCAACGCCGTCACCGAGCCCATTCTCTTCGCCGACGCTTCGGCCGCCGACGAGGCCAAGGTTCTCGCTGCCGTCCGCGCGCATGTTCCTCAAACCGCCGTCGTGCTCTCGTGGTGGGACATGTCGCGGCGCATTCGCGCCCTCGCCGGCCGCAACGCCCCGCTCGACGATCCTGCCGCGCGAGGCCTGCTGTTTGCCGCGGCCTGGAGCGGGCGCGCGGACGTTGCGGATAATCTGCGCGGCTTGTGGAGCGCGCTCGTTCCCGCCGGCGACGCCGCGGCGTTCGGAAAATTCGTCGACGCCTTGCTGGCCGACGAAGCGACCGGCGCGTCCGTGCTGGCCGAACTCGCCGGCGGCAAGGAGGCCTATGTCGCCGTGCATCTGTCCGACATCTGGAAAGCGGCGGCGGCGCGGCCCGATCGCCTTTCGATCGCCTACAAGGATTTTCCCGGCGGCGATCTGCACGGCGTCGTCAAGGCCGCGCGCGAGTGGATGATTCAGGAGCGGATCGAGGGCGGTTTCGCGGTCGAACCGATCGGCGCCGCCGTGCGTCTGCATTATTTCCCGCGCCGCGCGGACGGCGACCGCCTTCTGGCGCGGCTGCTGCCGTTCTCGACCTCGAATCCGGCGGCGCTCGAACGCTTGACGCTCGTCTATCAGCACAAGGGCTGGTGGATTTACAGACTGGCGCTAACGACGCAGTGACGGCGCCTGCCGCGCCGTTACGTCGCGCAGGGCGGTCGCGAGGCGCGCAATTCCGTCCTCGATCTCCTTCTCCGTCAGCGCCACGAAGCCGAACATCACCAAGCGGTCGCCGTCGTCGTAAAAACGCAGCGCGGCGCCCGTCGGCGGCGAACACACGCCGACGCCGGCCGCAAGGCCGCGCATCTCGACTTCCGCCGCCGGCGGAAAACCCTCGGGCAGGCGCCACACCAAATGCATCCCGGCCTGCTCGCCCATGATGTCGCACGCACCGAAATGCAAAGCGAGCGAGTGCAGCAGCGCGTCGCGCCGCTCCCGATACAATTGGCGGATGCGCCGCAGATGGCGGCCGAATTCGCCGCTCGTCATGAAGTCCGCCATGGCGGCCTGCTCCAGCCAGCCTTGGCCGTTGTTCATCAACGCCTTGAGGCGCCGCGCGCCGCCCGCGAGCCGCCGCGGCAGGACGAGATAGCCCAGGCGCAGCCCGGGCCCCATGCATTTCGAGAAGGTGCCGACATAGATGACGCGATCGGAGCGATCGAGGCCCTTGAGCGCCGTCAGCGGCGCGCCGACGAAGCGGAAATCGCTGTCGTAGTCGTCCTCGACGACATAGGCGTCGTATTCCGTCGCCCAGGCGAGAAGCTCGATGCGCCGCTGCAAGGTCATCGTGACGCCCGTCGGGTATTGATGCGACGGCGTGACATAGGCGAGGGCGCCTTTGACGCGGGGCAGTCGCGACGTGACAAGACCGTCCTCGTCGACCGGCACGGGGTGGAGCTTCGCGCCGAAATTTTCGAGCACGAAGGCCGCGCCTTGATAACAGGGTGATTCCACGACCGCGGGCGAGCCGGGCGTCACCAGGAGCCGCGCCGCCAGATTGAAGCCGTCCTGGCAGCCGCCGACGATGACGATCTGATCGGGATCGGCGATCACGCCGCGCGCGGGGCCCAGATGATGGGCGATCGCCTGGCGCAGCTCCAGCAGACCGGCCGGATCGTTGTAGTTCGCGAGATGGACGCCTGCGCCCTTGAGCCGGTTCTTGATGTGCTGCGCCCAGGCGTTGAGCGGGAACGACCGCGCGTCCGGCCGGCCGACCCAGAAATCGGCGGCGAGCCGTTTGCGGTCCGAATTGACGAGGCGCTGCACATGCGCCGGCCCCGGCTCCGCTCCGGCCTCGGCCGGCGCGGGGGCAGGCGGCGAAGAGGGCGCGGGCGCGGCGTTCTCGCGCGCGGTGAGAAAGGTGGTGTCCGGCAAATCGCCGGCGACGAAGGTGCCGACATAGGGCCGCGTTTCCAGATAGCCCTCGGCGATCAGCCGCTCATAGGCCAGCACAGCCGTATTGCGCGAGACGCCGATCTGAACGCTCAGTTCGCGCGTCGTCGGCAAGGGATCGCCGCCTTTGAGCTGCCCGTTCAGAATCATCGACCGAACCTGATCGAAGATCTGATTTTGCAGCGTGGCGCCGGCCGTCTCGGCGAGCGCGATCGGCAATTGCAGATGCGCGCCGCGCCGCGGCGGCGGGCGCTTGGCCAGACCCTTGGCCAGAGTCGATGTCATGACGCCCTCTCTCGCTGGCCCCACATTATCTGTTCTGAATGATGGAGGAGCTAGGTCCAGTCGCCGTCGAAGTCTTGGCGCCAGCGCTTGCGCCCGGCCGGTCAGCGAAGGCGGGGCGCCGTCACTGCGGCGGGGAAGAAGCCTCGTCCGCCGCCGCATTGGCGCGACTGCGCCAAAAATCCAGAAGCAGCGCCGTCGCCGTCACCGCCGCGGGACCGAGCACGACGCCGGCCGTCCCGAACAGATTGAGACCGCCGATCACCGCGACGAACATGGGCACGGTGTGGAGCTTGAGCCGGTCTCCCATCAGGACAGGGCGCACCACATTGTCGACATTGGCGACGATCAGACCGCCCCAGCCCGCCAGAATCGCGGCCTTGACCCAGTCCCCTTGCAAGGCAAGGAAGATCGCGGCGGGAACCCAGACCACGAAAGTGCCCAGAACCGGCACGATGGCGAGCAGCGCCATGATGACCCCCCACAGGAGCGGGGTGGGCAGATCGAGCCACCAGAACATCGCGCCGGCAAGGAAGCCTTGCAGCGCCGCCACCGCGACGGTGCCGAAAATCGTCGCGTGCACCGTATCGACGATGCGCGTCAGAAGCTGTTCGGTCTCGGCCTCCGACAGCGGCGAGAAGGTTTTCAACGCCCGCACGGCCTGCGACCGGTCGCGAAAAAGGAAGAACAGCAGGTAGAAGGTCAGGAGGACGCTCAGCAGCTCCTGCGCCGATCGGCGCACCAGCGACGTCGCGGCGTTGGTGAGCCAGGACGCGATCATCCCGAACAGCGCCGGAATATCGACCTGCTCCTCGATCCAGCGGTTGACCGTCTCCAGCCAGGGATGCGCCCGCGTCAGATTGCGCCAGGCTCCCGCCTCGACCTGCTCTTGCACGAGCGCGGCGCCGCTCGCCGCCTCGCCCACCAGCCGTCCCGCCGCGAACATCGTCGGCGCGACGACGATCAGGGCCACGAGGAGCAGGGACGCGGCCGCGGCGAGAGTCGGGCTGCCAAGGCGCGCCTCGATGAGGCGATGCGGCCGGGCGAAGACGATGGCCAGCGTCGCGGCGAAGACGACGGGCGTCAGGAACGGCGCCGCGAGCCGGAAGCAACCGTAAAGCGCGGCGCCGGTCAGCGCCAGCTGGACGAAGGTCTGGACCCGGTTCCCGACATAGCGCGGCGCCGCCGGCTGCGCCGGGTCTTTGGGCGCGTCGTTCGACATGCGCTCGCCTCCTCCTGTGCGCCAGACGGCGTCTTCGTTAGTCAATTCCGCCGGCGATTGAAAGTTGCGCGGCGCCCCTTCGAGGAACCCTTTCGCTTCGGGGTTTTCGCGCCCATACTCGCGCGCCGCCTCTTTTCCGGCGCGGGCGTTAGTGTTCCGTTTCCAACGGATGATTCCGGCGTGTCATTCCGGACGCTCGCGGAACGCGAGCGATCCGGAATCCAGAGTCACGGCAAGGACGTTGCGCGTCTCTCCTGGATTCCGGGTTCTTCGCTTCGCGAAGCCCCAGAATGACACCCGCGGGAAACAAGCGTTAGAGTCACGGCACTAGAGGGAAAACCGCCTTGCCCGAAGCAGAACCGCAAGACCCCGCGCCTGCGTCCGAGCCGCATCGAGCCGAGGGCGAAACCGAGGAAGTCGCCGCCGCGGTGCTGCAAACGGTGCGCGATCTCGCCGTCGAACTGCATCCCAAGCTGATCGATCCGCGCCTTGTGCGGCTCGACAGCGAACTCGATCGCGACCTTGCGCTGGACAGCCTCTCCCGCGCGGAACTGCTGCTGCGACTCAACCGGCGCTTCAAGGCGCGGCTTTCCGAACGCCTGATCGGCGAGGCGGAAACGCCGGCCGATCTTCTGGCGGCGGTGCTCGCCGCCGGCCCCGCCGCGCCGGAAGCGCCGATCGAAACGCGGCGCCGGGAGGCCAAGCCGACCGCAGCCGCGCTCGGCGACGTCGAAGAGCCGGTCGAGGCGACAACGCTCGTCGACGCCCTCGCGCGCCACGCGCGCCGCCATGGCGAGCGCCCGCATATTCTGCTCTGGCGCGCCTCTGGCCCGCCGGAGCCCATCGCCTATGACGAACTGTATCGCGAGGCGCTCGCCGCGGCCGGCGGGTTGATCGACGCCGGACTGCGGCCGGGCGACCGGGTCGCCATCATGCTGCCGAGCGGGCGGGACTTCTTCGTCGCCTTCATGGGCGCGCTGTTCGCGGGCGCCGTTCCCGTACCGGTCTATCCGCCCTTCCGACTTTCGCAAATCGAGGATCACCTGCGCCGGCAGGCCGGCATCCTCGCGAACGCCGGAGCGAGCGCGCTCGTCGCCAACGACGAAATCCGGGCGGTCGGCGCCCTGATGCTCGGCCTCGTCGACAGTCTGCGATGCGTCGTAACCGTGCAAGAGCTCGGCGCGGCGGAGGTTCTGGCCGCGCCCCTTCCCGCCGCCGCCGATACGCTCGCCCTCGTTCAATACACTTCGGGAAGCACGGGCGATCCCAAGGGCGTCGCGCTCACGCACGGCAATCTCCTGGCCAATATCCGCGCCATGGGCGCGGCGCTGAACGCCTCCTCCGCCGACCGGGTCGCGAGCTGGCTGCCGCTCTATCACGACATGGGCCTGATCGGCTGCTGGCTCGGGAGCCTCTATTACGGCGCGCCGGTCCTCGTCATGCCGCCGCTGACCTTTCTCGCCGATCCGGCGCGCTGGCTGTGGGCGATCGGCGACCACCGCGCGACCATCTCCGCCGCGCCGAACTTCGCATTCGAGTTCTGCCTCAAGGCCGTCGACGACGCGCGCATCGCCGGCCTCGATCTCTCGTCGCTGCGCGCCCTGCTCAACGGCGCGGAGCCCGTCAGCCCGATCACCGTAACGCGGTTTTGCGAACGCTTCGCGCCTTACGGCTTCCGGCCTCAGATGATGGCGCCCGTCTATGGCCTCGCCGAAAACGCCGTCGGCCTCGCCTTTCCGCCGCTCGGCCGCGGGCCGCTCGTCGACCGCGTCGACCGCCGTTCGCTCGACCGCGACGGGATCGCCAGACTCGCCGCGCCCGCAGACCCGAATCCGGCGCTGCTGGTCGCCTGCGGGCGCCCCTTGCCGCGTCACGAAATCCGCGTCGTCGACGAGGCGAGCCGCGAACTGCCGGAGCGCTGCGAGGGGCGGCTGCAGTTTCGCGGACCTTCGGCGACGACGGGCTATTTCCAGAACCCCGAAAAGACCCGCGCGCTCTTTGACGGCGACTGGCTCGAAACCGGCGACCGCGGCTATATCGCGGGCGGCGACGTCTTCGTGACGGGGCGCATCAAGGACATGATTAAGCGCGCCGGCCGCAACATCTACCCGCAGGAGCTGGAGGAAGCGGCGGGCGCGCTCGAAGGGGCGCGCCGAGGCTGCGTCGCCGTGTTTCCGGCGCTCGACCCGCGCACGGGAACGGAGCAACTCGTCGTCATGGCCGAAACGCGCCTCGCCGACGAGAGCAAGCGCGAGGCTCTGCGCGGCGCCGTCGCCGACACTTCGCGCGCGCTGCTCGATCTCACGCCGGACGAAATCGTTCTCGTTCCGCCGCGCACTGTGCCGAAGACCTCGAGCGGCAAGGTGCGCCGCGCCGCCGCCCGCGCGATGTTCGAAGCCGGGCTGAGCGAGGCCACGCGATCGAGCCCCGGAATCCAGATCGCGCGTCTCGCGATCGCCGGGCTCGGCGCAAGGGCGCGGCGGGCGCTGCGCGCGCTCGCGGCGGCGGCCTACGGCGCCTGGTTCTGGCTCGCTCTCGCGCTGATCGGGATTTGCGCCTACCCCGTCGTGCTGCTCGCGCCGCGGCGCGCCTGGCGCCATCGCGCCCTGTCGGCGGCGGCGCGGCTGTTCTTCCGTCTGGCGCGCATTGCGCTCGATGTCGAAGTCGAAACGCCACTTCTGCACGGCGCCGCGATTTTCGTCGCCAATCACGCGAGCTATCTCGACGGCGCGGTCGTGACTGCGGTTCTGCCCGGCGAAATCTCCTTCGTCGCCAAGGAGGAGCTTGCGCGCCAGATCGTCGCCGGGCCGTTCCTGCGGCGCCTGGGCGCGATCTTCGTGCGGCGGAGCGATCCCATGGGCGGCGTCGCCGACGCTCGCGCGGCGATCGAACAGGCGCGGACGGGCGCGCGCGTCGTGTGGTTTCCGGAAGGGACGTTCTCGCGTATGCCCGGCCTGCTGGAGTTCCACCCCGGCGCCTTTCTCGCCGCCGCCGAGCTTGATCTGCCCGTCGTCCCCATCACGATCCGCGGCACACGCTCGATCCTGCGCGGCGACACGTGGCTGCCGCGGCGCGGCGAGATTTCCGTGCATGTGGGCGCGCCGCTCGCGCCGACCGGCCGCGATTTCGAGGCCGCCCTCAAGCTGCGCGACGCCGTGCGCGCGCAAATTCTCGCGCGCTGCGGCGAGCCCGATCTTGCGCATGAGCGGGTGATTTTGCCCCCGTAGATCGCAGGGAAATATTCGCGCGCCCGCTATCGCGGCGCCTGTTCGCGCAGCGGCGTCACCCGGCTCGCCTGCGGGCCGTCCCGCCCCTCCTCCTCGATGAAAGCGACGCGTTCGCCGCTCTGGAGCGCGTCGAAACCCGGCGCGCCGACGCTGTTGCGATGAAAATAGATTTCGCGGCCGTCCGCGCTCTCGACGAAGCCGTAGCCCTCTTTGCGCATCAGCTTGCGCACCACGCCGACCGGCGCTGCGGCGTGCGCTTTGACGGCGCCGCGCATTTCCCGCACTTCGTCCTCTAGGCGCCGGTCCGCGCGCCTGAACGCGTCGTTGAGGGCGAAATCGAAATCCTGAAAACGCTCGTCGCGGTCGGGCGTGTGCTCGACGACGACCTCGCGCCCGTCGGGCAATGCGAGGCGAATGTTGATTTCGTAATGTCCGCCGGTCCGGTGGCGCCCGCCCGGCGCCTTCACCACCACGCGGCACGCCGTCATCCTCCCGTAATGCGCCTCCAGCCGCTCGATGTGGCGTTCGATGCCGGCGCGCCACGGCGCGGACGGCTCCATGCCCTGAAAGTCGATTTCTGGCGTCGTCTGCATTTCCCCCTCCTTTGCGAAGGCCTCCCGCGCGCTTATGTCAACTGACGCATAAAGGCTCGGCTCGCTGTGAGATTTGACGCATGACCCCGCAATTCAAGACGATCGAAACGGTCATAGGGTCGCAGGGACTCGGCGGAACGCTGTATCTTCCGCCAGACCCCGCCAGCCTCGTCGTCTTCGCGCATGGCAGCGGTTCGTCCCGCTTCAGCCCGCGCAACATCTTCGTCGCCGAGCGGCTGGCGAAGCGAGGCTTCGCCTCTCTGCTGTTCGATCTTCTGAGCGCGGAGGAAGCGCGCGACCGCCGCAACGTCTTCGACATACCGCTGCTCGGCGCGCGCGTTGGCGAAGCCATCGACTGGGCGTCGGGCGAAGCGCAGCTTTGCCGGTTGCCTCTCGGCCTTTTCGGCGCCAGCACGGGCGCGGCTGCGGCGCTGGTCGCGGCGGCGCAGCGGCCGGAGCGCGTGCGCGCAGTGGTGTCGCGCGGCGGGCGCCCCGATCTCGCGCTCGACGCGCTGGCGCAGGTCAGCGCGCCGACGCTGCTGATCGTCGGCGGCTTCGACCACGAGGTCTTGCAGCTTAACCGTCTGGCGCTCAAACGCCTGCGCTGCGAAGCGCGGCTCGACGTCGTGCCGGGCGCGACGCATCTGTTCGAAGAGCCGGGAACGCTGGAGGATGCGGTCGAGCGGGCGGAAGCCTGGTTTGCGGCGCATCTAACCGCGGAACGAGGGGAAGCGTGAGCCGCGAGCCGAGGAAACCGCCGGGCGCGTCGGCGCCGAAAGCTCCGCCGGAGCCGGTCCATCGCCGCGCCCGTCCGCAAGCTGTGGATTTGCGCCCTTCGGCATGGCATTGAGGGGCCGGGCGCCCGCGCGGCGCGCCTCGCGAGGTCCGGCCGCTCCCCATGGCGAACAGCAAAACCAAATCCGCAGCGGCGGCGGCGCGGGCCGTCGCGCCCCCCGTCGACGCCAAGGTCATCGCCATCCGCGGCGCGCGCGAACACAATCTCAAGAACGTCGATCTGACGATCCCGCGCGACGGGCTTGTCGTGTTCACGGGCCTGTCCGGCTCGGGCAAGTCCTCGCTCGCCTTCGACACGATCTACGCGGAAGGCCAGCGCCGTTACGTGGAGTCGCTCTCGGCCTACGCCCGTCAGTTTCTGGAAATGATGCAAAAGCCCGACGTCGATCAGATCGACGGGCTGTCGCCGGCGATCTCTATCGAACAGAAGACAACGTCGAAAAATCCGCGCTCGACCGTCGGCACGGTGACGGAAATTCACGACTACATGCGCCTCCTGTGGGCGCGCGTCGGCATTCCCTATTCGCCGGCGACGGGCCTGCCGATCGAAAGCCAGACCGTCTCGCAGATGGTCGACCGCGTGGTGGCGCTGCCCGAAGGGACGCGGCTCTATCTGCTGGCGCCGGTCGCACGCGGCCGCAAGGGCGAATACAGGAAGGAAATCGCCGATTACACGCGGCGCGGCTTCCAGCGCCTCAAGATCGACGGCGCCTATTGCGAGATAGCCGACGCGCCGGCGCTCGACAAAAAGCTGAAGCACGACATCGACGTAGTGGTCGACCGCATCGTCGTGCGGCCCGACATCGTCGCGCGGCTTGCCGACAGTTTCGAGACGGCGCTGGAACTGTCCGGCGGATTGGCTGTCGTCGAATTCGCGGATCAGCGAATAGCGAATAGCGAAGTAGCGAGTAGGGAGAAGAACGCTCCTCACTATTCGCTATTCGCTACTCACTATTCGCCCGGCCACATCCTCTTCTCCTCCAAATTCGCCTGTCCCGTCTCCGGCTTCACCATCCCCGAAATCGAGCCGCGGCTGTTCTCGTTCAACAATCCCTTCGGCGCCTGTCCGACCTGCGGCGGCATCGGCCACGAGCGGAAGGTCGACGCCGATCTCGTGATCCCCGATCCGAAGGTCACTCTGCGCAAAGGCGCCGTCGCGCCCTGGGCCAAGTCGAGTTCGCCTTACTATATCCAGACGCTCGAAGCGCTGGGCCGCCACTACAAATTCCGCCTCGACACGCCGTTCGAGGCGCTGAGCGAAAAGGCGCGGCGCGTCATTCTCTATGGGTCCGGCGACGAGGACATCCGCTTTTCCTATGACGACGGCTTTCGCGCCTACGACGTGAAGAAGCCGTTCGAGGGCGTGATCGTCAATCTCGAACGCCGCTGGCTCGAAACCGACAGCGAATGGGCGCGCGAGGAGATCGGCCGCTTCATGTCGGCGACGCCCTGCGCCGCCTGCGACGGTTTCCGCCTGAAGCCGGAGGCGCTCGCCGTGAAAATCGCGGGCAGGCATATCGGCGAGATTTCCGAACTTTCCGTGCGCGCGGCGCTCGACTGGTTCCGCGCGTTGCCCGGCGAACTCGACAAGAAGCGCAACGAAATCGCTTATCGCATCTTGAAGGAAATTCGCGACCGCCTCACCTTCCTTGTCGATGTGGGCCTCGATTATCTGACGCTCTCGCGCTCGTCCGGCACGCTGTCGGGCGGCGAAAGCCAGCGCATCCGCCTCGCCTCGCAGATCGGCTCGGGATTGACCGGCGTGCTCTATGTTCTGGACGAACCCTCGATCGGCCTGCACCAGCGCGACAACGACCGCCTGCTCGACACGCTGCGGCGGCTGCGCGACCTCGGCAACAGCGTCATCGTCGTCGAGCACGACGAAGACGCGATTCTCGCAGCGGATCATGTGGTGGATGTCGGCCCCGGCGCCGGCATTCACGGCGGCCGGATCGTCGCGCAGGGAACGCCGGCCCAGATTATGGCCGATCCGCATTCTCTCACGGGGCAATATCTCACCGGCGCGAAACAGGTGATCCTGCGCCACAAGCTGCGCAAGCCGCAGCCCGGCCGCTGGCTGAAGCTTTTCGGCGCGCGCGGCAACAATCTCAAGGATGTGAACGCGCATATTCCGCTCGGCCTCTTCACCTGCGTCACCGGCGTTTCGGGCGGCGGCAAGTCGACGCTTGTCATCGAGACTCTCTACAAGGCGGTGGCGCGCAAATTGAACGGCGCCCACGAGGTTCCGGCGCCCTTCGATAGACTCGACGGGCTCGAACACATCGACAAGATCATCGACATCGATCAATCGCCGATCGGCCGCACGCCGCGCTCAAATCCGGCGACCTATACCGGCGCCTTCACGCCGATCCGCGAATGGTTCGCGGGGCTGCCCGAAGCCAAGGCGCGCGGCTACGCGCCCGGGCGCTTTTCCTTCAACGTCAAGGGCGGACGCTGCGAAGCCTGCCAGGGCGACGGCGTCATCAAGATCGAAATGCACTTCCTGCCCGACGTCTACGTCACCTGCGACGTGTGCAAGGGCAAGCGCTACGACCGCGAGACGCTGGAGGTGAAGTATCGCGAGAAGAGCATCGCCGACGTGCTCGACATGACGGTGGAGGAGGCGGCAAGTCTGTTCAAGGCCGTGCCGGCGATCCGCGAAAAGATGGAGACGTTGAAGCGCGTCGGCCTCGACTACATCCATGTCGGCCAGCAGGCGACGACGCTTTCAGGCGGCGAAGCTCAGCGCGTCAAGCTGTCGAAGGAATTGTCGCGCCGCTCGACTGGCCGCACGCTCTATATTCTCGACGAGCCGACGACAGGGCTGCATTTCCACGATGTCGCCAAACTGCTCGAAGTGCTGCACGAGCTCGTCGACCAGGGCAACACCGTCGTCGTCATCGAGCACAATCTCGAAGTCGTCAAGACGGCGGACTGGATCATCGACATGGGCCCCGAGGGCGGCGACGGCGGCGGCGAAATCGTCGCGGCGGGTCCGCCCGCGGACATCGCAAAGGAGACGCGCAGCCACACCGGGCGCTATCTTGCGGAGGCGCTGGCGCGGCGTACGTCGGCGAAAGGGAAGGCGAAGTCGTGAGCGACTTGCCGCAGCCGGAGACGTCGTCGTTCCGCGGCATGGCTTCAGGGGATTCAGGGCCATTTACTGAAGCCTCGCAACTCCTTGTCATGCCCGCGAAAGCGGGCATCCAGGAGTCAAAGGCGCAAAAGGTGGCGTCTGCCCCTGGATTCCCGCTTTCGCGGGTATGACACGCGCGTTTACTGAATCGCCCTGCAGAGAATTGGCCTTGGATGACATAGAACTCCATGACGTGCTATGGGGACTGGGCGAGGCGGAAATGAGCAGCAAATCGGTCGAACTTGTCCGAGAAGGCGACTTTCTCGCCGAAGTCGAAGTCGAACTGCGCTATGACGCCGGGGACTGGTCGCCGGCCTGTTCGATCGACGACGCGCTCAGGCTTGAAGGCGCCCGCAAGGCGCTCAAAATCGGCGATGTGGCCTCCGCCTCCAAGTTTGGGCGAGTTTTCGAATTGAGGCCGGTTCTGCCGCCGTCCGCCGCCGCTGAATAATGCCGAATTCGGCGTCACTGTAATTTCAGCGGTTCGAGTCTTCCCATGCGTGAGTCCCTGCCCCCCTTGCGCGAGGTGGTCGCGCGCCACGGCCTCGACGCGAAAAAGGCGCTCGGCCAGAATTTTCTGTTCGATCTCAATCTCACCGGAAAGATCGCGCGCGCGGCCGGGCCGCTTGCCGGCGCAACGATCGTCGAGATCGGCCCCGGCCCCGGCGGGCTGACGCGCGCGTTGCTCGCGCATGGCGCCGAACGCGTCGTCGCCGTCGAACGCGATGCGCGCTGCCTGCCCCCGCTCGAAGAAATCTCCGCGCATTATCCGGGCCGTCTCGTCGTCGTCGAAGGCGACGCGCTGACGCTCCACCCCGCGGCGCTCGTCCGCGCGCATGGCGCGGGCGGTCCCGCGCGCATCTGCGCGAATCTTCCCTACAACATCGCCACCGCTCTGCTGACGAAATGGATCGAGACCGAGCCCTGGCCTCCCGTTTTCGATCACTATGTTCTGATGTTTCAAAAAGAGGTGGCGCTGCGCATCGTCGCGACGCCGAGGGAGCGCGCCGACTACGGGCGGCTCGCCGTGCTGTGCGGCTGGCGGACGAAGGCGCGCATCCTCTTCGACGTGCCGCCCGCCGCCTTCACGCCGCCGCCGAAAGTCACGTCGTCAGTGGTCGAACTCGTCCCGAACCCTTCGCCCCTGCCATGCGAGGCGCGCGCGCTCTCGCGCGTGGCGCAGGCGGCCTTCGGCCAGCGCCGCAAGATGCTGCGGCAGAGCCTCAAGAGTCTGGGCGTCGACGCCGGCGCCCTGCTCGCCGCCGCCGGCGTCGAGGAGACGAAACGCGCGGAGGAAATCGACGTCGCCGGCTTTGTCGCGCTCGCGCGCGCATTGGAGCACGGTCCCAAAAAGTGCGAAGCGGTTTTTGGATAAGAACATGCTCGAGAGACAGAAAGCGGAGCGCGCACGCGAGGAGTTCCTCTGAACGCGCTCCAGCGTCACAATTTGCGTAACGCCACTTCCTCGATGCGGTGGTCGGCGCCTTTGGTCAGGACGAGGCTGGCGCGCGGGCGCGTCGGCGCGATGTTGTGGCGAAGGTTCTCCAGATTGATGCGCGTCCAGATGTCCTTGGCGACGCGCTCCGCTTCGTCGTCGTCGAGATCCGCGTAGACGCGGAAGTAGGAACGCGGATCGCGAAAGGCCGTTTCTCGCAGGCTGCGGAATCGCTCGACATACCAGCGCTCCAGCACGTCTTCCTCGGCGTGCAGATAGACGGAAAAATCGAAAAAGTCGGAAACGAACGGAATCTCGCGCGCCTCGCGCGAGCGGCGCGGCGCCAGCAACACATTGACGCCCTCGACGATGAGAATGTCGGGGCGGTCGACGCAATTGGCCGCGCCCTCGACCACGTCGTAGGTCAGATGCGAATAGACGGGCGCGCACACATTACGCCGCCCGGCTTTCACGTTGGAGAGAAAGCGCAGCAGCGCCTTGTTGTCGTAGCTTTCGGGAAAACCCTTGCGGTCCATCAGCCCTTCGCGCTCGAGCACGGCGTTAGGCAGGAGAAACCCGTCGGTGGTGACGAGTTCGACCTTCGGCGTATTGGTCCAGCGCGACAGCAGCGCTTTGAGAATGCGCGCGGTCGTCGATTTGCCCACGGCGACCGAGCCGGCGACGCCGACGATATAGGGAACCTTGCCGTCCTCGGCGCCAAGAAAGCGCTGCGTCGCCTTGAACAGGCCCTGCGTCGCCGCGACATAGAGCGCGAGCAGACGCGAGAGCGGCAGATAGATTTCAATGACCTCTTCGAGCGAAATCGGATCGTCCAGCGATTTGAGGCGGGCGAGGTCGTCCGTCGTCAGCGTGAGCGGCGTATCGGCGCGCAGGGCGGCCCATTCGGCGCGGGAAAAGCGCCGGTAAGGAGACGCGATCGCGCCGTCCTGCGGCACGGCTTCGTTCATGGCTTCTCCCCGCGCGACGCCTTTTCCGCGTGGCCGGACTGTGCGGTGCGTCGCTCCAGTTCGGCGAGAACATCGGCAAGCGCGACGCCCCGTGCTTCGAGCAGAACGAGCAGATGATAGAGAACGTCGGCGGCTTCGCTCGTCAGCGCCGCCTTGTCGCCTTCGATCGCGGCAATGACCGCCTCCACCGCCTCTTCGCCGAATTTCCTGGCGCAGCGGGCGGCGCCGGAGTCGAGCAGGCTCTTCGTATAGGAGCTTTCCGCCGAGGCGGCGCGGCGGGCGCGGATCACGGCGGCAAGGGTTTCGAGGGTGAAGGTCATGCCGGCGCGCCCCCCTTCTCCCACGAAGTGGGAGAAGGTGTCGCGCGGAACGCGCGACGGATGAGGGCGCTTGCCGTCTTGGACTGGCCGAGCCCATGCGGTCTATTACAACCGTTTCGGAAGAATAAGTTGATGACCCTCATCCGACCCTCGCTTCGCGAGGGCCACCTTCTCCCGCAAGCGGGAGAAGGGTTCGCGCCCGATTGCTCGGCGGCTCTCGATTCTGTCATCCCGTTCCCTCCAACCCATCCAGCCGCATCGGCAATCCCGCCCGCGCCATATGAAGCTTCGCTTGCTGAATGGTGAATTCGCCGAAGTGGAAGATCGACGCCGCCAGCACGGCGCTCGCATGACCTTCGCGGATTCCCGCGACGAGATGATCGAGCGTCCCGACGCCCCCGGAGGCGATGACCGGCACGGACACGGCGTCGGCCACGGCGCGCGTCAAGTCGACATCGAAGCCGCTTTTCGTGCCGTCGCGGTCCATCGAGGTGAGCAGGATTTCGCCGGCGCCGAGCGCGACGACCTCTTTCGCATAGTCCACGGCGTCGATCCCCGTTGGGCGACGCCCGCCGTGCGTGAAGATTTCCCACCGGCCGGGCGCGACCTGCTTGGCGTCGATGGCGACGACGATGCACTGCGCGCCGAATTTCTCGCTGGCGTCCCTGACGAACTGGCGGTTCGACACGGCGGCGGAGTTGATCGAGGCCTTGTCGGCGCCGGCGAGCAACAGATTGCGAATGTCGTCGAGCGTTCGGATTCCGCCGCCGACGGTGAGCGGCATGAAACAGGCTTCCGCCGTGCGCTGAACCACGTCGAGCAATATGCCGCGGTCTTCATGGCTCGCCGTGATGTCGAGGAAGCACAGTTCGTCGGCGCCGGCGGCGTCGTAGGCGATGGCGCATTCCACGGGATCGCCGGCGTCGCGCAGATCGACGAAATTGACGCCCTTGACGACGCGGCCTTCCTTCACGTCGAGGCAGGGGATGACGCGGGATTTCAGCATTCAGCCTCTCGTCTTGCCTTCGGTCGTTCGAAACCGCCCCGCCCGGCGATGCGCCGGCGGCACGCGCACCAATATCAATTCCGTCCGGGAAATCGAATAATAGATTGCGTAACCGGCGGCGATTGATGCGCTCCCCCTGGACGCCGGAATTACGGTGACATGATACGAATTGCATAAATACCGAAGCCGCTCAACAAACGCTCATGTCGCGCCTCTCCAATTGGGCGCCCTCTCCCGCGCGCTCTTGATCAACTCCAGCGCCTCCTTCGGATCGAGCCGCCCGTCATACAGCGCCCGCCCCGTGATGGCGCCGGCGAGCGTGGCGCAGTCGGGTTGCAGCAGGCGCTCCACGTCCTTGAGCGAGGCGAGGCCGCCCGAGGCGATGACGGGGATGGTCAGCGCCTTGGCCAAAGCGCGGGTCGCTTCGATGTTGAGGCCCTTCAGCACGCCGTCGCGCGCAATGTCGGTGTAGACGATCGCCGCGACGCCCGCATCCTCGAAGCTCTTGCCGAGATCGAGCGCGGAGAGGCGCGTCGCCTTCGCCCAGCCGTCGACGGCGACGAAACCGTCCTTGGCGTCGATCCCGACCGCCACCTGCCCCGGGAACAGCCGCGCCGCTTCATGCACCAGCGAGGGGTCTTTGACCGCCGCCGTGCCGATGATGACGCGCGAAACGCCCTTCTCCAGCCAGCGCGAAATCGTGCGCATGTCGCGCACGCCGCCCCCTAACTGCATCGGAATGGTCAGCGCTTTGAGGATCGCCTCCACCGCCTGCGCATTGCGCGGCGCGCCGGCGAAGGCGCCGTCGAGATCGACGACATGCAGATATTCGAAGCCCTGATCCTCGAAGGCCCGCGCCTGCGCGGCGGGGTCGTCGTTGAAGACGGTCGCCTGCGCCATGTCGCCCTGGACGAGGCGCACGCACTGGCCTTCCTTCAAATCGATCGCGGGAAACAGGATCACGGACGCCACCTCAGGAAATTGCCGATGAGCGCGAGACCGAGCTTTTGGCTCTTTTCGGGATGAAACTGCACGCCGACGAGATTGTCGCGCGCGACCGCCGCCGTCAGCGGCGCGCCGTAGTCGGTCGTCGCCAGCACATGATCTCGCGAGGCCGGCGCAAGCTGATAGGAGTGCACGAAATAGGCGTGCAGGCCGCTCTCGCCGGTCGGAATTCCCGCAAACAGCGGATGCGGATGCGTCAGCGTCAGCGTGTTCCAGCCCATATGCGGGATTTTCAGGCTCTTGTCGGCGGGGACGATTTGCGCCACGTCGCCGGCGATCCAGTCGAGACCGGCGGTCTCGCCGTGTTCGAGGCCGCGCGTCGCCATCAATTGCATCCCGACGCAAATCCCCAGGAACGGCCGCCCCTTGGCGACGACCGCCTCGGTCAGCGCCTCCAGCATCCCGGGCAGAGCGGCGAGGCCGCGCTTGCAGTCGGCGAAGGCGCCCACGCCCGGCAGCACGACGCGCGCCGCCCGGCGCACGGCCCCGGGGTCGTCGGTGACGACAAGGTCGCCGCCGGCGCCCTCCGCCTCGCGCGCGGCGCGTTCGAACGCCTTCAGCGCCGAGTGGAGATTGCCCGAACCGTAATCGATGATCGCCGTGCTCAATCGCGGCGCTCCCCGGCGGCGCTCTCCGCCGTCTGCGCGGACGCCGCGCCCCACCGATGCAGGAACACCTCCTCGGCCTCCTCGACCGTGTCGCCGATGGCGAGGTCCGCCTCCGCATAGCCGCGCCGCGACAAGGTCCAGGCGATAAGGCGGGAGCCCTCGAAGCCGAGGATCGCGGCCATCGCCACGCCGACATAAGACATGACGCCCTTGGAAACATTCAGCTTCACGCCGAGGAAACCGACGAGGAGCAGCGCGAGCGTCCACAGGCCGGCGGCGAGCCAGGCGCGCCTCCACAGCAGCCAGAACGGCCCGAAGATGAAGGCCGGCCAGGAGAATTCGTCGCGCAGCAGCACCATCCTGTCGGCGGCCGGCGGCGCGCCCTCCGGCGCAGGCGGAAAATGAACGGTGAAGATGGCCATCGGCCCAGACCCTTCAGACTGTCAGCGTGCCCTTGGTCGAGGGCACGATCCCGGCCCGGCGCGGATCGAGGACCGCCGCCTTGCCCAGCGCCCGGGCGAAGCCCTTGAAGGCGCTTTCCGCAATATGGTGGCTGTTGACGCCGCGCAGAGTCTCGATGTGCAGCCCGACGCGCGCATGGGTCGCAAAGGCCTGGAAGAATTCGCGCATCAGTTCGGTGTCGAATTCTCCGATCCGCTGCCCGGGAAAGGCGACCTCATAGACGAGGTACGGACGCCCCGACAGATCGACGACGACGCGCGTCAGCGCCTCGTCGAGCGGCACATGCGCGTCGCCGTAGCGGGTCAGGCCCTTGCGGTCGCCGAGCGCGCGGTCGACCGCCTGGCCGAAGGCGATGCCCACGTCCTCGACCGTATGATGGCCGTCGATATGCAGATCGCCCGTGGCCGCGAGTTCGAGGTCGAGCGGCGCGTGGCGGGCGATCTGATCGAGCATGTGGTCGAAAAAGCCGATTCCGGTCGAGATGTCGGATTGTCCCGTTCCGTCGAGATCGACGGCGACGGAAATGCGGGTCTCGGCGGTGTTGCGCTCGATCCTGGCGCTGCGCATAGTCTCTTGGCTTTCGGAGCGGGTTGCGGGCAGTTCGCCGCGCGGCCCGCTTGTAGCAATTTCGTCGCCGCTCCGCCACCCGGGCGGACGCGGCGGCGCGCCGGGTCCATGCGCCTCCGCACGCCGAAAATGGACGCCGAACGGCAATTCCCACGACAAATCCGACAAAATTGGAGCGCCCGCCATGAGCAACCCTATCGCGAAATTGTTCCTTGCCGTCCTTGCGTTGCTCGCGCCGGCCTCCGTTTTCGCCGCGCCGGCGGAGGACGTGCCGATTCCGACGAAGGCGCCCGTCTGTAACGGGATAATGCCGCCCGGGGATTCCGGGATAATGGCGCCCCCCTATTACGAGATGATCCCGCCCGGGCGCCGCGTTCGTTGACCGATGAGGT
>Ga0233425_10000911_pt1 | contig 70871 bp, 51 predicted proteins | sample Watercolumn_Towu_2_FD_181712 | JGI IMG/M metagenome (GOLD analysis project Ga0233425, IMG submission 181712) | Freshwater microbial communities from Lake Towuti, South Sulawesi, Indonesia - Watercolumn_Towuti2014_140_MG | ecosystem: Environmental > Aquatic > Freshwater > Lake | place... | reverse complement strand
ATCCCCACCCCCACCCCTAAACTCCGTCTATCCAGCTGGATCATTTTTTCCCGCTCTTGCTCCTGACTGAAATCACTGGGTTGGGACGTTGTCACGTGTATACCCCGCTAAAATTTCTTTGACCATCTGGACAACTGCCTTAGGTTCTTGCTCACTCTTTACAATATACTTCACCGCCCCCATCAAGAGAGCCTTCTCCGCGTCCGCGCTCCCCGCCAAGTTCGTCAACATAATCACCGGGATCTTCTTCAATTCTGGATCTGCCTTGATTTTCGTCAAAACATCAAGCCCATTCATCTTGGGCATCATTACGTCCAACAATACCAAAGTCGGCTGCTCACTCCTAATCTTCTCCAACCCCTCTACCCCGTCTCCAGCTACCACCACAGTGTAGCCATCAAAGCCAAAAGCTTTTTGATACATCCTCTGCATCAGTGGATCGTCTTCAATAATCAGGATTTTTACCATACTATTACTTTACTCCCTTACGCGGCTTTTGTTCAAGAGGGAAACTCAAGTTGAACACACTTCCTTTCCCTTCTTCTGAGCGAAAACTAATCTCTCCCCCTAGCGCGCTCGCTAGCATTTGCGAAACATACAATCCCAGTCCTGTCCCAGGTTGCTCTCGCACCTCTCTCCGCTCCGAGCGGAAAAATTTACTAAACACTTTTGCCTGTTCTTTGATCGAAATTCCAAAGCCATTGTCTTCTACTGTGATCACTAGCTTATCGCTCTCCTTTTTAGCGCTCACGCGGACCCATCCCTCTGCGTCACTGAGACGGTAACGGATGGCATTTGTCAGGAGGTTTTCTAGGATCTCCATTAGCTTTTGTCCGTCACTTGTTACTGTCTTTACGCCCGCTACATTCAAATCAATGTCTAGTTTCACGCCACGCGCTTTGGCTAGTACCCCCACTCGGCGCAAGACGTTGTCCCCCAGCACCGCCGGCTCAATGGCACCCATCTCGACCCGCAACTGTCCCGATTCACCGCGGGCGATTTGGAGCAAGTCGTTTACCAGACTCTTCAGTCGCTCTACACTTTCTCCAATTGCCGCCAGATTGTTTTGCATTTCTTTACTCAGTTTGTCTTTGCTATCGCGAATCAAAGACATATAGCCAGAGATGGCGGCCACTGGTGTCGCCAGGTCATGGCTCGACATAAACACAAACTCGTTCTTGAGTTCGAGCAAATCAGTGGTATGTTGGAGTTCACGCTCCTGAGCCGCCATTAGTTCGTGCGATCGTTCTTTGACCCGCTCTTCGAGTGTTTTATTAAACTCCTGGATCTGGTGGTAGCTCTGGGCGTTTTTGATAGCGACCGCCGCTTGGGGCGCTAAAATCTCGAGTAATTCCAAGTCTTGTACACTATAAATCTCACCCGACAACTTGTCCCCGAGCGTAATCACTCCCACCACTTCGTCTTTGGTAATAAGAGGCAACACCACCCGCACTTCTGCCTGGCGCAACTGTTCTTTTTGCTCGCCTTCACCCAACTCGTCAAAGACCAGTCTTTCCCGTCCCCATCTCTCTCGCCCTTCTACCTTCCACTCTAGTTTTATCTCTGTCACCTTCATCTCTCGCTCTAAAATCTTCTGCAACCGCCCCCACAATGTCTCGATCTCGATCTCTTCTGCCATCACTCGCGTCAGCTGTTTGAGCACTCCCTCTGTATTGTATCTCCCGCGGAAAAATACCCGCTCAGTTAGTTTTGTAAATATACTCCTTAAAGTGTCATAACCCATTACAATTGCTACCGCACCTCCAATTGCCACCTGAACAGAATCTATCCCTTCCGGCAATATTTTCGTTAAACTCCATACTAATCCCGCTTCAACTCCTACCACACCTAGTAGTAACATTGTAAAAGTAACTGCTCGTACCACTAATGCGCCTACATCAAGCAATTTATGTTTAATAATTGCATACATTACAAAGACAAAGAAAACTAGGGTAAACGGCGGCCCTAGTGAAGTCAGTTGGATTGAACCAAATACTACAACCGCAATAAAGTTGGTCAAAGTCAACAAGGTAAAAGATACAATCAATCCGATCAAAAATAACCATATTTGAGTCTTTAGTAATCCCATGCTTGCACGGTACTTTTTAATCAATTTCGCAAACCCCACACCCATAAATCCCATAAATCCAATCGCGTAGACCACAATTGCCCAACCAGGACGCAGAGTAAAGTTCGTGGCCGAGGTATTGATCAACTGAGCAAACATCCACGGAGAAAACGCCAACACGGCAGTGATCAGATTGTACCCAAACAGTCCCCACACCACTCTTCGTCCATAGTTGGTTGATGGCCCAGGAAAAGCATCTGCTAGCAGCAAAATAATCGTCCCGTATGGAGCTGTGGCAAACATCACCGTACGCACCCAAAACAATCTCGTCTCTGGGGCAGTATTTGGGATCAACGCTAAATAGTTAAATACCGTCCACAAAGCAGTCACCACCGACAATGCCGCCAGTAATCGATGAGTTGCCGAAGCAGGATTGCGCTGTAGTGCCATCACCACAATTACCACATTCGCCAACACCGTCAAAATCACTATCGCTAATGTCAACATAATTCCACTGTACGCTAAACACCAGTGACATACAATAGATAGGCTCATTTAAGCGCAAATCGCTTACGCATCACTCGCCGGTAGATCAGTCGAGCCTCCTCGTTCAGCTCACCCATCAAGTGGCGCGGCACATCGTCTGAGGTGAAATTTTTCCCTAGCACGTCCATTCCTGCCAAGTGTGCAATCAATAGATGCGTTGCCAAAGCCGACAATTCGCGCGCCGAACTCGACAGTTGCGACCAATATTTCTTCTCAAAACCAAAAAGCAAAAAATCCAATCCATGCTCATACGGCAAATGATCCCCAATCATCGCCACCACTTTAGCTAGTGGATTTATTGGTATGTCTGGATCAGCCATACGTTGCATCAGTTCGCGACTGATTTTCTGATTAAAGTGGTTACCTTGGCTTGGGCGTGAAAGACCTGCAATCGGTTTAGTCAAATCCGCCACAAACATCACTAATGTTTGAGGAAAAAATTCTGCGGCAAATTCCGCAATCTCCGCTTTACGTCTTGGATCATCAATCACTTCAATCACCAAATCTGCATCGGCAAACATATCCTCGTACGTTATATCTCCCCCACACTGTCGCTCATCCTCTGTAGCAACCACCTTGCCCTCTCGCAGCACAAAAACTCCGTAAGGATTGCGAGAATACAACGTCCGGTACAAGGCATCAGCCTTTGACTTACCCGTGCTCCTCACTAGCCCCGCTCCCCCCACATTCCTTGGCGCATTGCTTGGTGCCAATATTCCTGGGTCAGCACCTTCTATGTGTTCCGCCCCCGCCGCTACCAACGCCTCGATTGTGGGCGCTACTGCACTCAAGCCAATTGCTCTAATTTGCAGGTTTCGTAACGCGTCAGTCGCACTAAGTGGGTACAAGTTCACGGTTCTTGAATCATGTAACACGCGCAACTGATCTGGTCCTATCATCCTCCGATTCCCCACACCTTCTACTCTTACTGTTCGTGCACCCTCTGCAATCACGTCCGGGTGAGTTACTGCATCAACCCGCTTCGCAAATGTCGCCGTATTTGCCAAATACTCTGTAGATTCAAACAACGTCCTTAAATCTCTCTGGCTTACAGATTTTTTGATAGCCTGGTACAGTCTATCTACCACCTGGCTCGTTAACTCACCTACCTCCTGCGGGGTGTCTGCATACATTGCTCGTAGTTCCGCCAACTCTTCCACTTGCGCACGATAAATATAGTTTTCAGCCATTTCCTACCTCCATTAACTTTATTATGTTTACACCCCTTCGAACCAAATATATCCACGCATTTAGCAAGTATTTTGCAAAGGCGACTTCGCCTAATACAAGCTCACCTGCATAACCTCCGTCATCATCATATCCATAGTGATGCTTCAAAATAGTAGCTAGCACCGCCTCTGTCGGCGTCAAATGTGCCGCATCCACGATCATACGCATATCAAATATCCGTGCTAGTTCACCCTGAATTTTCTCGCTCGTATCGTACATCAACAAGGCTGGAGCTTCGACCTCTGCGCGTAATACCGGTTGTGCAATTCCAAGAATCAAAAAGGCCATTGCCATCCAAGACAGCTCTGTCGTCTCAACTCCTACATCCACCAATTTTTGACTCTCTGCCCTCCACAACCTCGACATTTCAATGACGTTCTGTACCCCCACCCCACCATACCGATCACGCAAGTTACTCAAACCAACCGACTCAAATTGTGGGTCTATCTTTAATGCAGTCAAACTCCCCACTGACACTGCTTTGTCTCCCACCACTGCTTCCCATAGTGTTCCTTCCCCCCTACCTCTGTAAGACTGTACTCCTGCAATTGGCGTCCATCCTTCATTTGACTGCTCTTTATCAAAAGTAACAATCAAGCGACTTTCATCGTATCCCGCCATCATTGCCGCTGTTAATGCACGACATTTTTTCTCATCACGATCGTCAAACTTCCTACCCATTGTCCCCGCCTGCACATACCTAGCCACTTGTTCGTGTATCCACACTGCCACTTGCCACGCCGGGTATGCTCCGATCTCTCCCACTCTTACTCTAGTATCATCAGACAATTTTTCATTTATCCTCATTGGTAAATTGCGATCCGTAAAACGATAGTATGGATCATGCACGCCATGCTCGCCCGCAATTTCCTGATGTTTCGTCAACAAATCAAACCCGTCTGCCTTTGTGTAATAATGCTTGCGCGTAAACCCAGCAAGCGATATTAATTCAGATCGCCCCATTCCCCCACCCATACCATCTACGCCTTAACAAGTGGTAAATTAATAGCAAACGTACTCCCCACGCCTGGTTCGGACTTCACGAGCTCAATTTCCCCCCCCATCCCTTCCATCATTAATTTAGAAATATACAACCCGAGCCCAGTCCCTTTACTCGTATCTCGCGTATACAGCGAGCTCCCCGCCTGTTGAAACTTGTGAAAGAGTAGCCCCTGTTGCTCTTTGGGGATCCCCTCTCCCGTGTCTGTCACCAGCACCTGTCCCATCCCCTCGCTGACACCTACACTCAAAGAAACCTCGCCTTTTTTTGTAAATTTCAGCGCATTGCCAACCAGATTGATCAAGACTTGCTTGACGCGATCCATATCCCCACTCACCATCACCTCATCCCCGTCCACTTTGATCGCTACTTGTTGCAGTGATCCCGACATCTCAAACTCTTTGACCACTGCCTTACTCATGTCCACTAGCCCCAGTGGTGCGAGCTTAAATTCGAGCTTCCCCATCTCCAATCTGCTCACATTCAAAAAGTCATTCACAATCTCAATGAGTCTTACACTTCCCTCATGCACATCCGCAAGCATCTCCAGCACATCCTTGTCTTGAATTTTCTCTTTATAGTTATCCAAAATCATCTCGGTGTTTCCTCGGATCGCTGTCAGTGGAGTCCGCAGTTCGTGACTAGCAATCGAGAAAAATTCGTCGCGTGAACGTTGTAGCGATACCGTCTCTGTCACATCTTTGACAAATATTGCTACCGCCCCCACCTGTTCACCATGCAATACCGGTACCGTGTGCACATCAAAGTAGCGATTGCCAACCACCTTGGGTTCTAGTCTTACTTCGTGATTTTGCGCAAAAGACTCTGCCACCATTTTGTCGAGCGCAAACTGTGGTTGCAAAAATGTCGCCAAATCTAGATAGGTAATATTTTTGTTCACTTTCATCAGTTTGCCTATCGTCTCGTTTTTGAGAATCACTTGCCAGCTTTTATCGACCACTACCAATCCTCTTGCGATCGAGTTGATCACCGCCACCAGCTCCGCTCGTTCTTCCGAGAGTTCCCTCGTCCTCTCTTTCACTTGTTTTTCTACCCCCGCCTTCTCTTCCACGAGTTGTTCTTCTAGACTCTTTGCGTCTTCGAGTAGATTGAGCATGGCCGTTTTGGTCTTATTTTGCTCTTGTTGCTCCTCTTTCAACTGCATCATGCTGAGTCGCAGTTCTTCTTCTATCTGCGCCCTACTATCTTTCTCACGCTCTAGTTTCGTTCGTTGTTGCATCGCCTCATCACGTACCCCTCCCGCCATCTTTTCGTAATAATGCATGATTACCCACAGTACCACGTAAAATATCAAAGCTTGCCTTATCTGGATCGGTTCAAAATATATTGGTATTGGTGTCCATCCGGTCATTCTTGCTCCCAGTAGTCCAGCAAGCGCGAAGCTTCCTATTGCCTGAGCCACCCATCCACCCCTGACCCCAAGCATCACATATGACACTACCGGTAGTAGTCCCCACCACACTAGCCCCGTCCCCCCTATCCCACCCGTCACCACCAACATCATCAATACGCCTAGCAACCCCACCCATCCCACTAAACTGGGCCAAAATAATTTGGCTTTTTTGACCACCGCTACCAATGAGATCAACATGCTTGCCGCCCCCATCCACTCAAACATCGCGACCCACGTGCGTCCTTCGCGGCTATACACCCACCCAAAAACTAACAACACCGCCGCTCCCAGGACTAAAATAATCTGCAAAAATGACCTGCGCCATTCACTCGTCACGTCTGTTTCTCCGCTAGTTGTTGTTTTAGTTCGGCCATTTTCAGCTCTCGCCCCACCATCAAATTGTTGAGTCGTTTGAGCTCGTTTTCGCGCGTCTTGCGCTCAGTCACATCGTACTCAATCCCCACAAACCCCAACAACTCTTTTGACTCCGTATCCATAATTGGCGAAATTGTTGCGTATGCTTCGTACTTGGTTCCGTCTTTACGTTTATTCGTCAGTTCACCAATAAACACTTTACGATCCACTTTAATTGTGCGCCACAATTTTTCGTAAAATTGTCGATCCATCTGTTTACCCCACAATCTGGGCGTCTTCCCGAGCACTTCCTCACGGCTAAAACCCGTGAGCTTTGTCACTGCCGGATTCGCGTATACTACCTGCCCTTCCACGTCCGTAATCACGATATGATTATCCGAAGATTCTAGTGCTTGGCGATACTTGGCCAAGTCTCGCGTCATCATCATCGCCAGTTCTTTAGCATGCTTACCCGACAAATTCATGGCATAAATAATGCCGTAAACCAAAAAGCTCATCACCACCCCCACCGCCAAGATCACGTTCCAAATCGGGTTCACTTTTTGCTCCATCGCAAGCCGCAATTCCCAGATCTTTCCTTCAATTACAATCTCAAACTCCCGTACGATCGGCTGACTTAACTTCTCCCTCCCCACCCTCCCCAAATCCTTTCCGTCGAGCCTGATATTTACCTGCATGTCCGGTTCTAACCAAGTCGATATTTCGTGCGTCAGTTTTTCGATTGACACTACCTCACTCACAATCGCTGTAACTTTATCTGCCTTGATAACCGCCGTATTTAATAATAATCCCGCGCCTTTCTCTCCTAGTTCATTCTCTAAGCTATCCACCCACAAAATCTGCTCGCGCTCGTCGTAGTTATGTGACGCCGATTCTGGGATTACCTCCAATATTTTTCCTTTCGCATTCACTCCCAGCGTGTGGATGAAGGCTTGGTCAGAAACAACGTTTTCCGCAACTGCAAACCCGAGTAGTGGCGGATAGTCTTCACTCCCCATCATCGCCATAACAAACCGCGAGAGCTCGTCAGGTTCAACTAGTTGCAATCCTTCGTATAATCCTTTAATCCCGTTGGTATAATCATAAAGATGCTCAAAGTAGTTGTCGAGTTTCTCCGTTATAACCTCTTGCTTTACATCCAGTTGGTGGTTTACTTCGCGCGCGTCGTTGACACCCCAATACCAAATCCCAAATACCGTCGACAAACAGACAATGAGCGCGATCAAATCACTATAAATACTAAATTTTTCACTCCATTTTGCCGTCCACATTATTTCATGATACACTAAAAATAATGCTACTTGTTTACACACTTATCTTCCTCGCTCATCTCGCCCTCACTCTCTGGTTTTACGTCAGTGGCACCCATGCCTCAACTCTCAATTTTGCTTACAATCTCTTCTACTGCAGTTTCGCGCTCCTCCCTATTGTGACGGCGCTACGCTACCGTTCCCGTTACCCTACCTTGCGCCCCATTCTTCATACCGCCATTCTCAGTAACATTTGTATTATTGTTGCCCAGTCAATTTGGTTCTATTTCAATGTATCAGGTATCGAAATTCCCTACCCTAGCCTAGCCGACTTTTTCTTTCTTCTCTTCTACCCCACGAACGCCTACCTGCTCCTTTGCCTTACCCGTCACACGCAACCACCCTGGACTCTCTCTACTTGGTCAACCCTACTTCTTCTGATTCTTGTGTTTGGGGGTTTAATTTTCGTTTTCCTTTCCACTAACCTTGATTTTTCCCTCTCCTTGCCCGTTCTCATCCTCAATCTCACTTACCCGCTCTGTGACGCCATCTTGGCCGCGCTTGGGGTCACACTCTTGCGTCACCAACCCACGCTCGGATATCGCTATCTTTTCCTTTTTGTCTTTGCATACATCTTTATCGCCATTGCCGACGTCATTTTCTCACTTCACTCTACCGGAGGGCTGTACTGGAACGGCAATTTTGTTGATTTGATCTACGCCACCTCCTACTTTATCCTTGCTCTTGGAGTTTATTACTTCCCTGCTCTTACCGCAACTGCCGCGTCAGATAATGCGCCATCAATACCGCCGGTAGCTCCATAAATAGCAAAACTACTACCCCAGCCAAATAAGTCCAAAACAATGCTTGTCCGACACTGTTCCAAAGTGTTGTGAGGGGTTGTGCTACCTCGATTTTTGCCACTGTCACTCCCTCAGCGTTTTTGAGTTCTCCCCACCCGCTGGTATATGCCACTCCTCCTAGTCGCTCTCTCGTTTTGCGCGTCAACCCAAGCGGCGAGGCAATCTCGGGATATCCCGGCACACTACTAGCCCCAATGACCGTCTCCCCATCATACAGTCTTATAGCCATCCCTATCTCCTCCGCGCTCTTTTGCTCCCACTCTCCGACATTTTGGGATACCACCACATATCCCAGCTCATGTTTCCCCACCGCAGTGAGCTCCACGCGTCTAGAACTCCCTATCCCCACCAATCGGTACCCCACTCCAGGTATTAGTCCTTCCATTTTTTCTCCACTCAACACATTGCGCGCTTCAGTATCCAAGATATACTCGCCGCCCTGCAAAGACTTCGCCAACGCTTCTTTGTCGGCTAGGTTCCCACTCATGAGCTCGCTCATCCGCGCTTTCAGCTCGTCTCCCTCTCTCCCCCAATTGTTGGTCATGATCTTCACTCCCGCGTTCACCTCACGCTCGGCTCCACTTTGCAATCTGTTTGCCATCACATAAGTAAATACACAGGTTGCTACCGCAAACACGCTCATCACGAGCATCCCCATAAAAAGGGTAATCTGCGTTTCAAAGCGACGCAAGAGATAACTAAATACCCACTTCGAAATCAAAACAAATCCAACCAGCAAGATACAAAGTTGTACCTGCCAAATCACCCCAAATTCTCTTACCCATTCATAAAGTCGTATATCACTCGCTCCCACAAATAACCTTCGCAAATCAACTACCTCCGCCAGTGAGAGTACATACATCCCCTTTGCCATCCCGTAAAGATGTCGCTCTAGTCCCACACTGGCACGTCGCCAGTACCCGAGTCCCACTGTCGCTGGCAATAACGGCAATACCCAAGTAGGGATCGACCCAACTGCTGCCGCAACTCCGGGACGTTTTGAAAGTGGCTCCCCCCACACCCCTAGCGCCAAAACTAGGTATCCTACCACCCTCATCCACATCACTCCTATTCCCAGCCACCCCACCCACTGGATTTGTAGCCCCTCCACCATCACCGCTCCCGCTAGGTACGATAAAGAGATCAGGAGCGCCCCCACCGCCCGCAACCACACCGATTTATGCGTTCTGACAAACAATGCGTCAAAGTATAGCCAACTCATGGCGGCAAACACCAAAGCGCCAAACAGGTAAACAACTAGTCGCAGGTTAGATAATAAAAGTAAGGGCAGCATACAACTCCATTGTAATACAGTTTTACCTACATTTATCAATCATGTCTCAAGTGTTATCATGTTTTAAAACATGATAACACTAACTCCAGCTACACTCGGCTAGCCAACTCCATCTCTAGTTCTTTTAGTAGTCGCCCTTTCACCCAATCCTTTTTCGCTGGCGTCATTACCTCCCCAAGTCCCTGCAAGATATCATACTTCTTTGGCAGGCTCCTCACCAATTTGAGCAAATCACCCCAGTAACTTTTCAACTTCTTCCCCATCCTCATCTCAACTATTGGCTCCGCAATCCCCCAACCCCGCTTTAACATCCACCATACATCATACAAATCACGGTTCTGCAATTTTTTCCGATCCAGTACCGCGCACAGTTTGTGGGAAAACATAAACTCCGGCTTTAACACCCTGATCGAGTAGCCCCGAAAATCTTTGATTTCATACTCGTTTGCATATTTTCGTGTGTTAACCTCCAGTTTTATTTTATCTTGTCCTTTTGCATAACTCCCTACCCAGAGCCAGGTAAAACGTTTTGTCCTCTCATCCTGTACCGCGAGGTTATTTGCGGCGATCTTCTTTATCAATTGTCTGTCTACCTCTCCCCCCTCCCCCGTCAAATCAAAGTCCAAGTCCGTCGAAAACCGATCTAACTCGTAAAATAAATATAGTGCTGTCCCACCCTTAAAACCCAGCTTCCCCGCCAGTTTCTTTTCGCTCGCCAGTTCAATCAATATTTTAGCCAGTACCTGTTTATGTTTGGCAATATTTAGCATTTTTCCTCTCCGTTAGTTCTTTTACTCTCGCAAGTAGTGCTTTATTTTGGTAAATTTTTGCACCAGCAACCATTGTTGCCCGCTGCAACTGATCAGGATACTCTATTGCTAGTTGCGGAGACAAATACAAGCTATCGCACACTGCTCGCGCAACTTTTGCTACGCGCAACCCCCCCTCATTCTCTTCCATACCCCAATCATTAAACAGTACGTCGTCTTTTATCTTTTTGTACTCAAATCTTACTCCTTTCACCACTCGGCTCACACTCCGACCCGCTACCGAGTACACCGCATCAAAATACTGAAAAGTTAATCCATGCGCCTTTAACACGGTATATAGTGACACGTACGAATTGGGCACCAGCTTGTTGGCAATCGCATACTGCACGCTCCGCAGTCGCATCTCATCCTCCGAAAAATCCTTCAGCGCATATAAACCTCGAGTCAGCACAAATAATTCTTTCCTACGCACGTAGTATTTGATCAGCTCAAAAAGTTTCCGCTCCTCGCTATATTGCCAGATCACACCCAAATCTTGCGCCGTAAAAACCAGCCTATCTGTCTTATGCAACTCAATTAATTTATTCATATTACTGGTAGTAATCCTACCACTATTTGTCATCACCCCCAAGTGTAAATTATTTCCACTTCCCTGTCAAGGGTACTTTACAGGGATGATCCCTGTAAGATAGTAACTCCTACCTCTCCCACACCCCCTCTTGGTAATCTACTATATCACCTCGATCATTCACTAAATACCCTTGTGGCAGTAGCCCCACCTTCAATTTTTCGAGCCACTCTCCCTTGGGGTCATCTACTCCTTGCACTCTTAGCTCAACCAGTTGTGCTCCCTCCCTGCTCGCCCACTCTTCGGCTCGTCTTTTACTCTCTCCGTACCACGGCAGCTCGGTTGTCCCCACATACACCACACTCTTTTTCCCTATCCACTTTTCGCGGCCAACCTGTAGTCCTCGTGGCACTGTGTCACTGCGCGATAGTGTCACTGCTAAATTCGCCTGTCTCTTGATTCCCAATAGCCTCTCCCACCACCTCGCCTCTCCTATTTTCCACTCCCCCGCAATCCATCCATCAGTCTCCATCACAATTCTTTGTGAAACAGCATCTTGATTTTGTACATAATACTCGCCCGCTGGCACATACCACCCCACCTCGCCTTGCTTTTGCCCGTACTGCGTAGCCTCCCACAAACCAAATCGTTTCGTCGTGGGATCCAAATAATACAGCTCTCCCGCTAACTTGTTTTGCTCTAACACGCGTAGTTTTACCCACTCTCTCTCCGTCTCATTCCCTGCCCCATCCACGGCCTTTACTGTACTCACAAACTCTCCCCCCTCGTTCGTCTTTATCACCCCTCTCCACAACCCCGCTGTCCCCACTTTTTGCATTGTAAATTGTGAATTATGAATTGCTAACTGAATGTTGTCCGCTCCTCCATTCTCATACAAAACTATCTCATACTCTCGTCCCGCTAGCAGTGTCACTACTCCGTTTTTCGCGTGCAATGGCAGTGCCCCATAACTAATCACCCCTCCCCCGACGGTGGGTAGCAACTGGTCGATCACAAATTCAATCGTTTTAGGGACACTTGCATTCCCAAACACATCCACTCCCCTTACTTCGATCGTGTACGTCCCATCGAGAGTAACCGGCGGCAACAACTCAAACGTATTCTTTTTCGCTCCCACACTTCCTTCTAATCCCGCTCCGCTCCAGCTCATCTCCCGATCTTTGATACGGTACTCTACTTTTGCCACCCCTCGGTCATCACTCACGCTCCCCGCAATTAGCGGCGCACTCTCCCACACTTTCTTGTCCAATCCATCCACCTTCACGACCGGCGGCGTGGTATCGGTAATCACTTTGGTCACCGTCTCGGTCGTTGTCACGGTATTAGTCACTGTGGTGGTAGTGGTAGTTGTCACATTTGCCGCGCTCGTGGTAAAAGTAGCGTCTACAGTACTCGTCGTCCCTCCCACACTGGTTGCTTGGATTTGATAGTGATAAGTCGTACTAGAGGAAAGGCGACTCATCGTCGCCGCATGCGATGTCCCCGAGTTTGTCGTTGCACTGCTTCCGTATCCGCTTGTTACTCCATAGTTTACCGTTCCCGTTGCCGTCAAATCCGTATTAAAGCTCACGGTGGCGCTACTGTTGCCGACTGTCAAACTCACGTTGCTTATTTGTGGTGCCACTGGCGCCGGGATCACTTGCAAACTAACACTCCCGCAACTCTCAAAGGTACTTCCCGCGTCATACGAAAGTAGGGCTTCCCAGTCCATCGCGCTGATCACCTCTCCTGTTTCTGCTAGCGTCAAATCAAAAGCTCCACTCGTCCCCCCTTCCAAGTATCCTCCCGCAAAATTCGCTTCCACCCCACCTCCGTTTGGGTACCAACCAGTCGCCTCCATCTTGGCGATCACGAAAGCGGTCAATCCTGGACTTTGCAATCTCACCCAGTTCCCCATTTGCTCTCCCGTATTGCTCACGCTAAACCTCGATACGCTCGATGTCCCCATTGTCACGTAGTTTGGGTTCACACTGACACTACAACCAGCCAGTACCTCACTTGGGCACATCAACCATCCCAGCAATATTCCCACAAACAGTAATTTTCTCACACTATTAATAGTAACATTTTCCACTGTATACTATCTCTATGGCCACAATTACGATGTATAGAGACATCAACGTCGACGATGCGTTTTCGCCGACTTTTGTCGCCGTCGTTTATGGTACAACCGGTGGCGCTAGCGCTACCGACACCTCGACCGGTACCTGGACCGCCCGCACCTTGCCCTCAGCCAGCAACTGGAACTCTGTTGCCTACGGCAACAAAATGATCGTGGCTGTTTCTGGTAGTACTACTGCTGCCGCCAGCTCTCCCGACGGTATTACCTGGACTGCCCGCACCATGTCGGCGAGCGCTACCTGGCAATCAGTCATTTATGGTGGCACTCGCTTTGTCGCGGTTGCCAACGGTAGCACCAACAGCGCCTACTCCACTGATGGCATTACTTGGAGCGCTGGCGGTGTCCTCCCCAGCGCCGCTGCCTGGTTTTGTGTGGCTTATGGTGAGAGCACCTATGTTGCCGTTGCTACCACTAGCTCTACCGCCGCCGCCTATAGCACCAATGGCGGGACTAGTTGGACTGCTGGCACCCTCCCCGCTTCCGGCAACTGGCAAAGTGTTTGTTATGGTAACGGCAAATTTGTGGCCGTTAGCTATGGCGGTACCGCCACCGCAGTTAGCGACGACGGGATAACTTGGGTGAGTGGTGGTGCCATGCCCAATACTCGCAACTGGAGCAGTGTCACCTGGGGTAATCCGGGAGGCACCGCCAATGGTATCTTTGTGGCGGTTAGTTATGGCAACGCGGTTGGCGCGATCAGCACCGACAATGGCACCACCTGGACCGAGGTTTATCTCGCTCCCGAAATGGTGGTTAATGGTAGTTTTACCGGCAATGCCGACTTTTGGACACTGGGAGCTGGCTGGAGCTATGGCACCAACAATGTCACCCACACTAGCGGTACGGCGACGGTGGTTCCAAACCCTGCTTTATCCATCGTTGCCTCCACCATGTACCAAGTTACCTATACTATGTCCGGTCGTACCGTCGGCAGTGTCACCGTCAGTATTGGTGGCACCAACGGTACCGCCAGAAGCAGTAACGCCACTTTTACCGAAGTTCTTACCACCACCACCACTGCCAACCTTACCTTTACCCCCACCACCGACTTTGATGGCGCAATCGACGACATCTCCGTCCGCTACGTCGCCAACTGGAACTGTATAAGTTACGGCGAAAGTAGCGCCCAGGGCGTCAAAGTCTTTACGGTCACCAGTTACGGCCAGGGTTTTAACACCGTCTCCTTTGACGGTACCAACTGGTTTGTCAAAACTATGGTCAGTGCCAGTAACTGGAAATACCACTGCTATGCTCCCGTCGTCTGGAACTCAAATGACACTCTCGTGATCAACAATAATGCGACCGTGACCGTCAACACCAACCAAACCAAATTCTGGAAAACCATTACCGGTACCTACGGCACGCTCAAAATCATCAATACCAGTACGAGCAGTGCCATCAACTTCTTTATGGGACGCTCGAGTGGCGCTACCGTCAACGCCATTACTCCCGGCTCTGGTGCTTTTGGTATCGACATCGACGGCGACTGGATCCAGGTCGGGACCGGCAATGGCTCTGCCGCCCAAACTTTTACCGTCCCCTACTCCGAGTACGTCCCCTCTGTCTGGGTCGAAACTGGCAGCGGCACCGGAGTCTACGAAATCTGGAACAATGTGACCGGTGCCATCGGCCCTTACATGACGATGTTTGGCCGCGACGGCTTGGGCTGGGTCGGCTCTGGCAAACGTGGCAACTACTTTATCCAGTCTGCCGCCGCCAATCCCATTGCCATCTACTCTCTTACTAGCGGCGCCAACACCAACGGTTCTTATTTTGTCACCTGTGCCAGCACCACCGGCGTCTACCCCGGCGGTCTTATCACTGGTACGGGGATTGGTGCTAGCGCTGTCATCAATCGTGTTGTCGATAGCACTACCCTTGAGTTAAACGTTGTCTCAACTTCCACCAACTCTGGTCTTACCTTTACCGTCTACAACCCCATGCAGGCGCAGTTCACGACCACTATTGTGGTTGGTAACGGCACCAATGGCAATATGGTGCCTAGTGGCGCCAAAGTGCGTATCCCCAATATCATGTTTTCTGACAACACTTCTGCTTTCTTAAAAACCGCCAGCTACTTGGTTGACGCCAGCATCTCTATGATCAATGGTGGCTATATTGATGCCCGCATCTGCCTCTTTGGCGATGTTTACGCTGACCTCCTCCAGTCCGCCTCCATCTATTTCCGCAACGTCGCCTTTGACTACCAATTCACTCTCGCTGAGTGCTACGCTGTCGATATGGACGGAGTTGGCTGTGCCGCCTCCCCCTGTGTTTGGTACTACTCTGCCAAATGGATCTTGCGTGACAACCGCTACGGTGTCCTTGCTCCTTTAGGCTGGACCACACCAACTGGTAGTAACAACGTGGCCATTACTTATATTCACAATGCCGTGATCAAAAACTGGCACAAGGTTACCTACTGCACTGCCTATTTTTCCGGCGCCACCGTCACCATGCCGGTTGACCTAGCCGATACCGAAGATGCCACATTTGAAAATATTCGGCTGGTCACTCTCAACGCCACACGTCAAATCCGTAACCTCAACATTAGCGCCCGCGTCAACCGTTGCACCTTTACCAACCTCGAGCTCTACGGCGCCCCCCCTCTTCTTTTGGGTACGAGCAACAACAATACCTTTGCCGGCATCGAATACGCGCTCACCATGAATCGCCCTATTCTAGCCTTCAAATCCAGTATGCGACTCTATGAGCTCGCCGATGGCACGCCCCTTGCCGACAACGTCCCCGTCTACATCAAGACCCGTACTTTTAATACCTGGAACAGTCGTGATGCTTTAACTAGTGGTGAGTATAGTGCGACTCCATTCCAAAACAACTGGCTCTTCCCTGATACGCTCTCCGTTCGTCCTACCGAAGCCACTCCCGCTTCTGTCACCTTTAACTGGACCCAAAGGGAACCAAGTAGTGCCACTACTTTAGCCTACGAGATTTTTCGCAGTACTAGCGCCGGCTTTACTACCCGCACTACCGCCACTTCAGTCTTCCGCGTCGCTACCGCCGCTACCGTCACCTTTGTCAATGGTCCCCGCACCACCATCATCGCTAGTGCTGGACGCACTCTCACTTTCAACGTAGCCAAAACCATCACCGCTTCTACTGGTTCATACATCACTGACGGCTATGCAGTAGGAGACGTAGTAGACGTTACAGGTACTACCGCCAACAATGGAACCTACACTATTAACACTCTTACCGCATTAGTAATGACGGTGAACGAAAACCTGGTTACCGAAGCCGCCTATAGTTCTGTTGCTACCATCACCGGCAAAGCTCCCGTAGTTGACACTAAATACTACTACCGTATGCGCAAGTTCCACAGTAGTACCGCCCACGTCAACTGCTCGGTGCAAACCGGTACGGCCACCATGACCACCAGTAGCATCAACCCCAGTTGGAACTTTGACAAGTTATACGCGCTTACCGAGTTTTACTACGACTCTGGCAGTACTGTTATTCGAACCAGGAAAACTAACCTCTTCGCGACTCCCTTTTACAAAGGCGCCGTGGTGACAGGCGCCAATATCCCCGCTGGCACCACTATCCTCAATATCGATGCCGCCGGTCGCGAACTCGTACTTAGCCAAGCCACTACCGGTAGTGGTACTAATGCTACCGTCACTCTCCCAGTCCAAGCCGGCATGGCCGTGACATGGCAAATTAGTAAACCTGGCGCCGGCCTCCCTTATGGCACGACGGTACAAAGTGTCGAGAGCGCGACCAGTTTGACACTTAGCCAAAATGTCACCTCCGATATTGGCTACGTCACCAACGGCAGCTTTACCGGTAGTGCCACTGGCTGGACTCTGGGGGCTGGCTGGACTTATGGCAGTAATGCCGTCTCCCACTCTAGTGGTACCGCTACCTTAACCCAAACCAGCATGACCGTGGTGATTGGTGGCGTTTATACCGTTATCTACACTATTAGTGGGATGAGTGCAGGCTCAGTCACTGTCAGTATTGGTGGTGCCTCTGGCACTTCTCGTACCGCCAACGGCACCTACACCGAGGCTTTAACCGCCACCACAACCGGTACCCTCACCTTTACTCCTGTTACCGGTTTTAACGGCACGATTGACGATGTATATGCGGGCGTCACCCTCAACTTCTTGCCCATGACCGAGAGCCCCGAACTGGTCGTGACCCCCCACGACTACACCAGTGTCACCAATTACTGTTTGCAATCTCGCACCCTGGCTACCACTTGGGTGTCAAGTGGCGTGACCGCGACCAACGCCAATACCTACGCCGCCCCCTCTGAAACTACCTGGAGCGCTACCGCTACCGCCACTCGTCTGGTTAGCTCCACCACCCCCGGTACCGTTACCCAAAGCATCACCGGCTTGACTGTCAGCACCGTCTACTCCGCGAGCATCTGGGTCCGCGCCGACCAGGATGCTACCAATCCGTCTGGCATTGCCGGCTCTCTGCAATGGGGTACTGTTACGACTCCTTTTACCGCGACCAACGGCTGGACCAAGGTCGAGTGCAACAACTTTACGGCGACCGCCACCTCCCACAATCTTATCGTTACTATCACCACCACCGGCAAAACTATCTGGGCCGCCGATGCGATGGTTAACGTGGGAACCTCCACAACCAGCGCTCTCACTACTACCACCGCCGCCGTCACCCTCAAACCAGTCGCCTACCCCATCACCACTCTTTATAGCTACGCCCGCCCCTCTGACATGACCGGCAGCACCGGCCACCAAGGTATCCACGTTACTTTAGGTACCGCCCCCTCTGGTCATGGCCAGTACTATCACGAAATTTATATGTCGACTACTTCGGGTTTTACCCCCAGCGACAGCAACCTAGTTGCCCGCACCTGGGCCCTGGCAGACCTCGCTCCTTTTAATATTGCCACCAGCATGGACAACAACTTTAGTAATATCGTCAAACTAGCAGGCGGGGGTAGTTCTTCCACCGCCACCACTGGCATTTTTTACTTGACTGCCAATAGCAACAACAACGCTTTTGTTAACTGCGATATCGACTATTGCTACTGCAACACAACCGCCATCCCCGCGCTCCACTTGGTCACCCCCTCTCAAAACAACGTGTTTCACAACATCGACTTTGGCCGCAATGGTAACTACCTCGCTCTCCCAGGTCTTTGGCACAACACGGCTGTCAACTCGGTCACCGACAACCGCCTGCAAAACATCTACGCAGATCACTACGATCTACCACTCAATAATTTGACTCTAGACTGTAATGTCAAAGGGGTAGCCGCCGGCAACTCCTGGCCCACCGCCGCGCTCTCAACTTTTGCGATCGGCAACACCATCGACGGTATCGACGTCACCAAAACCGCCTGTTACGGCTCAATGTTCAACGAACACTTCCGCGGCGTCTCCGCCAACCTTCTCCCCAATGGCACCTTTACCGGTAGTGCCACCGGCTGGACCCTGGGATCCGGCTGGAGCTATAGCAGTAATGCCGTCGTGCATAGTAGCGGGACCGCCACCCTGACCCCAAGCCCCGCCATGACCGTCGTGGCTGGCCACGAGTACGAAGTTACTTTCACTATTTCGGGCGCGACTACCGGCAACGTCACCGCCAGTATTGGCGGAGTTAGCGGCACAGCCAGAAGTACCAATGGGATTTTTACCGAAAAATTAACCGCTACCGCTACCACCAACCTCACCTTTACTCCCACCACCGACTTCAACGGCACACTAGACAGTATTAGTTTTGGCGAAAGTATCGGTGCTCTCCATGTCATTTTTGAAGATACTCAGGGGGTCAAGCCCTACACCACCACCGGCTCCCCCAAGTTTAGTAATACCGGTCGTCTCTACCTCCCCACAACCGCCGATACCGTCACCCTCACTTGGCCTTACAAAATCAAGGGGGTGACGGGTTTTCGTAACATGGTACCGCGCTTCCTTGGTTTAGACTTTGGCAACAACAACAACCTGCTCGATGGCCTCAAAACCGAATACAAAATTGATAGTGGTACCTTCAAACGCCTAACCCCCGCCAACCTCATTAGCGAGGGTACGCTCGACGCGGTGAATGGCTTTGATCTCTCGCTCAAATTTACCCCCCTTACCCACATGAAGTTTAGTACCCAAACTACTGGTACCTATACTAGTCACACCGCCGCCAGTCCTGGCGTCATCACGACAGGCGCGACCGCCTGGGCCACCGGTCAAGTGGTGCGCTACACGACCACCGGCGACCCCTTCGGTGGCCTCACTGCCGACACCAACTACTATCTGATCGTTGTCTCTACCACCACCTTCCAGCTAGCTACTACACCAGGCGGCTCCGGTATTACTTTAACTAGCGCAACAGGTAGTGGCGTTCACACCTTCAACGTCAACTTTGTGGTGGGCGAAACCATTTTGGGTGCCACCTCTTTTGCCACCGCCGTCGTGGACGAGGTTTACTATGACTCGGTCAACGCCGGAACGTTGGTAGTAAGCAGTGTCAGTGGTAGCTGGGTCGCCGGTGAAAACATCCGCACCGCTGCCAATACCGCCACCAAAGCGCTCAACGTTGCCACCAATAGTTTTGCCTTTGGCCCTAGCTACACAAGCTATATCAACGCCCTTGAAATCATGACTTTTACCAACCGCACCAAACTTTACGATGCCGCGATCGTCACCGTGACTTTAACCAATATAGTCCCCAACTCCATGTACTATATCTACAATAGTAGTACCCTGGCCCTAGTTGCCCAAGGTACTGCCACCGGCACTCCAGGCCCCGGCGAAACTACAATCAACTACAATGTGTCCGTCGTCTACGAAACCGACTTTGATATTACGGTTAATGTCCGCAAAAGTAGCGCCCCCACCAAGTATCTGCCTTACGAAACTGGCTCCACCGTCACTTCAAACGGTGCCAATGTTTTTATTGCTCAGGTAGTCGATACCGTGATTCTTAGTAGTTATGCCGCTATCGCCGCCGACTGGACGATTGATGTCACCTACGAGACCATCAAACATACCAGTGGCACTACCGTTTACACTGTTAACCATCTTTACTCATACTTACTCGATTATTTTGATGAACTCGGCTATTTAGATGATCAAATCCCAATGAGTGCTTCTACCCCGACCGAGTACAACCTGATCAACGGCTGGTTTATTGACGATGAATCTTTTAAATACTTAAGTGGCGGTGCTGTTACTACCATCGGTCAAAATGCTGAGGTCTACACTCTCACTCTTAGTGCAACAGGCTACACTTCCGCCGTCTCCGGCGACTTAACCCGCCTCGTCACCAATGGTGGCGGCACTCACACCGGCCGCCTCATAGCCTACGACAATACTCGTCGCATTTGGTGGATCAAAAAAGTCTTGAGTACTTTCACTGCCGAAGCAGTCACCATTACCGGTGGTATCGGCGCTGGCACTATTACATCGGTCGCAACAGGCGAATCGATCTGGTCCAATATCTACACTCTCGGTACTATCGTTAGTGGCACCACCCTCGATGTTTACCAAAACGATACCAACATTACTCCGTGGTGGAGCACCAACCATATCGACGTATTAATCAAAGTCAAAGAAAGCGGCACCGAAATCGATAGTGGCAACTTGACCGTTCTTGCTCGTATCTACGGCTCACTCTATGATCACTTTGTTATCGACGCAAGTAGTGGTCGTAACCCTGTTCCTCTGGCCGCCTTTACCGACGGTAACAATACTACCGCCGAAGGCACCGTTGGCGCATACTCTGGGATTACTTTTAGCTTTGGTTATAGTAGTCATGATCTTGGGTCAGGCGCCGCCCCTTACGATGTCGAGATCAATGGTGGCGGCAATACTTTGCTTCAAATTTATGAATACTTAAAATATGTCACTAGAACCGGTAGCACCACCACCTTTACCGGCTACGGCACTATCCCCGGCGAATATTACATCGCAACGGGCGATGTCCGCTTTAACTACGACAATGAGGCAGTAGCCAACTTTAGTCAGGGTGAGCGTATCAACGGTACAGGTGGAACCTACGGCTATCTGGTTTCACTGCTTGATAGTGGCACAACCGGCACTATGGTGTTGCGCAATGTCCACGGTACTTTCTCCGACAATATGAGTTTGACAGGTGTTACCAGCACTGCTACCGCGTTAGTCAATGGTACGGTAACGAGCATCACCCCAAGCAAAACTGCTCCTTTTGGCACCTATGCCGGTGGCACCTTCTTTGGCGCCCGTGGTGTCTGGCTCTACAACATGGCCAGTGCCGACGCCAACAACTACCAACTTATCGATAGTACTGGTACTACCCAAACCCCGCCAACCACCATTCCCGTCACTGTTAATGGGGTCGAAATTGGTGACAAAGTGAGTGTTTTCCGCGCGACTGATACCTCCGGCAATATCAACCGCACCTACATGACCAGCCACGATACCAACAACCCCGCCAACAACTCGACTTTCGAAGTTAACGCGGTTCCAGCCGATACCCCCAACTCCGGTCGCTTACGTATCCGCAACCAAGCCGGCACTACTGAATATCACATTCGTTATAGCTCTCGCACCAGCACTGTTTTTACTCTCCGTACCGCGATTACTGGTACTATTAATGCCGTCGAAGATGTGACAGGCACTAGCTTCACTGCCAACAGTACTAGTTTTAGTAGCATCGAGCCAGGCGACATGATTCGCAATACCTCCGATGGTTCACCAGGATCTTGGGCTCAAATCATCACCGTCACCAGTCTTGGTGGCAATGATTATCGCTTTACCCACACCCCACTTACTGGCGGTACCGACAATCAATGGAATACAGGAGATGGCTACTCCTTCCATACCCTCCCCATTGGCTTTAACAATACTTTCACCGCCTACGTCCCCTACATTGATGCTATTGCAGCCAGCACTAGCGTCAGCGTCAATGTCACCTACGTAGCAAACCGCAACATTAGCACCCAGGTGCGCCGCAAAGGGATCCTCCCCTTCTCTACCAATGCCGTCTCTTTAACTAGCGCCGGCTACACCGCCACGGCGGTTCGCACCGTCGACACCATCGTCACCTAGTACTTTACAGGGATGATCCCTGTAAGATGCAACAAATTTTTCACTCTGCTAGAATAGCGGTATATGAAAATGCCAAAAGAGTATGTACTTATTTTAATCGTCGGTCTCTTCCTCTTTGCCTATCTCCTGGAAGCCGTCGTCGATCCCCTCAATCTCCCCCTCTCCAACCCCTACCAGTTTTTAACGAGTGCTCACCTAGGCAAATACCCCTTCACTACCGCCGTCATCGCTATCCGTAGCCTTGCTATCCTCATGTCTCCTCTCTGGTTACTCTCTTTTATCCCTACCGCTTTTCAGTTTAAAGCCGTCGCCACGCTTGTCATCTCTGTCCTCATCCAGCTCTACGGTGTCCAGGGCATGTCTAGCGCTACCGCCACGATTCCTCAAGAATGGGCTATTAGCTTTGCCTTAGGTGGTGCCACTCTCCTCCTCTTTGTGCTTTTTTATTTTGCCAAAGGTGCCGTCACACCAAAAAAATCAGTGGCTTCAAAAAATATCGGCACTCTCACTGACACCGACGATGGTTTTGACGACGATGACATTTGATCCATTCTGTTTCTCTTGAACTGTGTACCACATACCATGTACTATGTACTCATCTATGCAAATCATCGACATCAACAATGCCACTAGACAATGCTTGCGTGTTTTTCTCGATCCTGCCTGGCCGGGCTTTGTTAGCGTCGAATTTGAGCTCAAAAGCGATCCCACCAAGACGCGTATCGAGTGGATGCCCATTACCGATTTTGCTCAAAAAAATCCAGCACTTAAAGATCTTTTTGCCGGCAAATCCACTGCTCCCGCCAAAGATACTGCGGGCGTCGTCTCTACATCAGGCAAAGACACTCTCGTCGACAATACTGCTTCTTGGCCAGTAAATGCCTACGCCGGTTACTACGTCTGGATCTCACGCGGTCCAGGAGATGGGACCACACGCGTCATCCTCAAAAACCAAAAAACCGTACTATATATAGACAAACCTTGGGACAAAAAACCCACGCGAGATAGTCAGTATGCGATAGTGGCAAAGCTCCCCACCAATCACGCTCCCAGTGGGCAAATCCTCCCTATTACCGAACTACGCAAATACGAAGAAAAGGCTCGCAAAATGGATCTCAAAGCTGGTCGTACACCTGCTCCGCGCCAGTACACCAAATAACTCATTTTGATCTATTGACACTATCTCATTTTTTACAGTACAGTAATAGCTATGACTTATGGCAATGCTGTCAAACAACGTGAAGAGATGATCGTCGAATACAAGCGCATGCTTGACTTCGAGACCAACCCCCTGCGTCTCGAAGATATCCATTCTCAAATCAAAAATCTCGAATCACAAATCCATGATCTCAAAACCGGTCGCTCCCCTTTTAGCAAACCAAAACCACTCAATATTACGACCACTATCATCGAAAAAGACCCCGAAAATCCTAGTGAACAAAAAATCACTGTCATCGATCCTACCCCCAAACCACCCTCTCCCACACTTCCTAAACCCACTCGCCTCGAAAATTCACTTCGCGCCAAAATCCAAGCCGCCAAAGCAAATAAAAATACAAATACAAAATAGTTTGGAAATTAAACATCTATGCCTATAGCCGACGATTGGTCAATAAACTACACTACCAAACAAATCTACCACTCCAACTGGAAAGACGAGATTTCTGGTACTTCATCCAGTGTCGCCGAAGTTCAAACCATTATTGCTCTCCAGGCTAGTAGTATCACAACAGGCGACTACTTTACCCTTTATTCCGCCAAAGATGAAACAGCCTATTACGTCTGGTACAACAAAGCTTCAGGCGGTGGCGACCCTGCTCCTACTGGCAAAACAGCCATCCCCGTCGCGATCGGTGCTTCAGACACAGCCGTCCAAGTCGCTACAGCTACAGTTGCCGCGATCGGTAGTGCCAACTTTTCTAAAGATTTCACTGCCACAAACGTCTCAGGTACCAGCGCCACCATGACTATCACCAACAAAGGTAAAGGTAGTTGTACCAACGCCGCCGATAGCAATGCCGGCTTTACCTTTAGCGTCACTACCAACGGTGTCGGCGAGACCGTTTACTCTGTCAATGCTCTCTACTCTCACCTCCAAGACACTTTTGACGAGCTGGGTCAAATGGACGACAAAGTCCCCATGTCCGCCCAGACGCCTACCGATTACACCCTCATCAATGAATGGTTTATTGACGAAGTTAGTATCAAATACTTGACAGGCGGCGCCCTCAAAACCGACGGCTGGCTCCACGTAGATAATAGTAATACTGGTATCGTTCAGGTAGGTTATAGTTCCGCCACTACCGAGCCAGATGGTAACGATTTTGGTCAAACCGTCACCAGTAGTCATGTTGATGGTGATACTGGTACTCTTCTTTTTGCTGATGCCACTCGCAATCTCCTCTGGATTCGCCCAGATACCTCGGCCGCTACTGACGCTTTCGCTCACACTAGTGGAACCCTCACTTGTACTAGCGGTATGAGCGTGAGTCAAACGGTTACGAGTAGCTCAGGCGAAAATCTCTGGGCCAACGTCTACACTCTAGGTACTATCCAAACTTCTCCTTATCCGCAAATTTATGTTTTCCAAAATGGTAGTAGTATCTCCGAGTGGAGCACTCTCACCAACTGGGATCGTGGCCAAATCGATGTGCTTGTCCGCGTCAAAGAGATGGGCACCGAAATCGATGGCGCTAGCATTACGGTGTTTGCCCGCCAAGGTGGCAACAGTTATGATCACTTCTCTATCGACCTCACTTCAGGTGGTCGCAACGCCGTGCCTTTATCTACTGCGACTGACTTAAACTACACTAGTGGCGACTACTACCTCATGTACAAAACCGAAGCTAGTGGACCCTTCAATGCCGGCGAAGTCATCATGCAAACAGATGGTAGTTACGTCTTTACTGCCGGTGGCTGGAGTGCTCAAATAGTCTCGGTCACTGACGACGGCACTACCGGCACGCTTAAATTAACCAACGTCAATGGTACCCCCGCCAACAATCACTACTTCAAAGCTATCTCAACCACCGCCGCTGGCGCTACCGCCCAAGTCAATGGTAGTCTTGGCGACACCTATGTCACCTACGACGCCGAAGGTGGCACTCCCCCTGGCGTGGGCACCACCATGGTGGGTGGCACCTCGACGGCAAAGCGCATTTTACGCGGCGTCCAAGACGATGGTACTACCGGCAAACTCGTACTTCAGGTCGACACTACCGTCACAGGCGCCAATCGCAACCCATACTACAAAGCATTTGCCGACAACGAACAAATCCAGCAAAGTGGCACTCCCGCCAACTACTACTTTGCAAGCGCCGCCTCGACCACTATCGTCTCTGGTTGGGATGATATCACTGTGGCTTTTGTCAACGGTACCGCCACCTTTACTACTGGTTCCGGTTCATTTACCTACGGTGAAAAAGTGACCTACACCGGCGGTTCGGGCATTGTGCTCTACAACTCCTCCAATGGCAGTGCCACCGGCACCTTGACGCTCGGCAACATGACTCTCACTGCCATCAACGGCTTGGTACTTACAGGCGCTATTAGTGGTGCAGTAGCTACCGCCTCTCAAAACCTCCAATCCGCTCACACTTTAACCAAAAACTTTACCCAGCAGTCTGCCTACCCCTATGACATCATTATCAACGCCGGTAGTATTTACAACGCTGGTCGCACTTTAGCCAATGTTTACGAATACCTCAAATTTATCACCCAAGAAAACTCCACTTTCCAAATGTACACAGTTGTCTCAAGCGTGATCACAGCTCTCGATGGTGAAGAATATATCCAAGCCTATACCGGCTACACTCCAGTCAAATCCGCTCCTTACGGTACCTTTGCTGGAGGTACGTTCTTCGGTGCCCAAGGCGTCTGGATCGAAGGTATGGCCACAGGTCAAACCTACTCCTTTATCGACTCCAATGGTACCGGTCGTACACCTTATGCTTCCATTACCATCACTGTCTCTTCTATCGTTGCCGGCGACCGCGTCACTGTCTTTCGTACGGCCGCTGGACTTGTCGACAAAGATCTTTATCAATCACATGCTTCCAGCAACACGCTTGGTGCCACCGCCATCGTCACTGATGGCACTCCCACCATCGCCCAAGATACTCCCGATAGTGGTGTGATCCGCGTAGTAGATACTAGCGCCGGTACTGAGCATCGCTTCCGCTATGCTAGCTGGACTGGCTCCACTTTTACCTTAGTTACAGTAGGTATGACCACAGGTACTACCGATGCCGCCGATGTTACCGGTACTACTTTCACTGATGTCGGCGCCAACTTTAGCGCCATCTTACCTGGAGATCTTGTCCGCAATACAACCACAGGTGCCTGGGCGCACGTCATCACCGTCAACGACACCACCGATACCATTACCCATACCCCACTCCAAGGTGGTACCGGCAACGACAACGACTGGGCCGCCGGCGATGGTTACTCCTTCAACAATCTCCCCGTTGCCTACGGTGCTACCGACACTATTTATGTACCATTTGTCGACGAAACAGCCACAAGCACCTCTACCAGCAAAACAGTCCTCTATGCCGCCGATCGCGCAGTCCTTGTCCGTGTCCGCAAAAAAGGCATCCTACCCTTTGAAACATCTGGTACAGTCACTACTTCCGGTCTTTCCGTCGCCGCCATTCGCACCACCGACTCTATCGTGACATAATTTTAGCGAGTGACTAAGTGCAGACGCGTTTTACAACTAAAAAAAGTTTACGCAGGCCGATGAGGCCGAGTTCGAGGCGGCTCACCAGCAGGTGAGAACGCCGTCTTTTTCAAGTAAAATGCGTCGAACTCAAGCGAGCAATAGACTGATACAATACTCATATGCCTTCATCCTTGCTTTATGACTTCAACAATAAGCTCATCACCGTGCCTCTCGCCGACTCTAGTCTCGACCTGCAGTTTTTAGTCGATGAAACTAGAGAGGCCGAACAACACCTTTCTCCAGGCATGGGCTACAACAAAATCATCGATGCTTTTGGTAAACAAAATTTAGGTGGTGGTCTCCAAGTCGGGATCACCGTCGTGATGCTCGATGGTTGGCGAGTCGCTTTTGCCGATCGCCCAGGACCTACTACCACTTCCGTCACTATCTCCGGCGGCAACTTTGTGGGTGAAGCTGGTGCCAACCCTGTCGCCCCTACCTCCTTTACTCAGGTCACAATCGCCCAAAGCACCTCCGCCACGCTAGTCAGCAATACCGCCACCGACACCAATCTCGTCTATTTAGTCGAAAGTCTCCGCAATATGCATCCCGGTTGGGGGACGACCTTCTTCTGGGATCCCATAAACGGTAGCGACAGCAACACAGGTACAAGTCCCAGTACCGCGACTCTCACTTTTGCCGCCGCCCACGCCCTCGTCACTAGCGGTCGAGGTGATGTCATCTTTTGCCGACCTACCGGCGCCAGTTCAGGCACCACCACCATCACAGAAAGTATCAACATCTCCAAAAACAACGTCAAGCTCCGTGGTCCTGGTATCGGTGTCAAACTCATCCCTACATCTACTCTCGCTCCTACCATAAACATTACAGCCGACCATATCGAAGTGTCAGGTTTTTACATCGAAACAGCCGCCACAGGCACTCAAAACGCTATCTCAATCAACGGCGACAATGCTATGATCCGCGATTGCTGGATCGGCACTGCCAGAGGTTCCGGTGTCGCTGTCACCAGCTCTGCGCGGTTACGTCTACTCACCAACGTCATCGAAAATTGTGGAACATCAGGGACAGGTGATGGTGTTTCCTTCTCTCACTCCACCACTCAAACCTTAGTGAGTCGCTGTATCATCAACGACAACGTCAATGGCATTGCATTATCAGGCACACTCTTATCGGACAATATCATCGAAAATAGTCTCATTTACAAAAACTCAGGTATTGGTGTCTCAGTGGGTGCGGGCGTCGCCCGCACCACCATTCGTGGTGGCAATACAATCACCAACAACACTACCGCCAACACCCAGGATCTCGGTACCGATACCTACATCGAGACTCCAGCCGGCGGTGCCAGTACCACCGACATCGCCGATGCCGTCTGGAACGAGCTCATCGACGACCACCAGACGTCAGGTACCACCGGTCGCACCCTCAAAGACGCCAAGAAGAAAGCCACCTTGGCCAGCATCACCTAACACTTTACAGGGATGATCCCTGTAAGGTACACTATTTTCTAACCATGCCTCCCAAAAATAGTCAAAAAACCTTTGTTGATCATACTTACTACCACATCTACAATCGCGGCGTGGCTAAACAGGAAATATTTCTTGACGAGTCCGATTACCTCGCGTTTTTAGGCTGTCTCAAGCTTTATCTCACTCCCCCAAAACCAGTAGACCGTCGATTCTCCATTACTTTACAGGGATCATCCCTGTCAGATACCAACACTACTCTTTACGCCCCATCTCGCCAACCCAACAATCACGAAAAAACGATAGAGTTAGTTGCCTACTGTCTCATGCCTAATCACTTTCACCTCATGCTTCGCTCGATAGAAAAAAATTCAATGACCAGATTCATGAGCTCTCTTTCTACAAGATATTCCATGCATTTTAATAAAAAGTATAATCGCGTCGGTCCATTATTTCAGGGGATATATAAAGCCGTTATGATCGAACACGAAGCACAGTTCCTCTGGGTTACAAAATATATCCATCAAAATCCCCTCTCAATCACGCGCGACCTTACCTCTTATCCATATTCAAGTTACCCTAATTATTTAGGTCAAATTCATCAAACATGGGTTCACCCCGAAAACATCCTTACCTATTTTTCCAGTACCAATCCTCGCAATACTTATAAACATTTTGTCGAAGAACCTCTTGTCAATATAAAAGAAAACCACTATCTTACACTGGAACAGTGAACATCTTACAGGGATCATCCCTGTAAAGTACAGGTACTCGTAAGAACAAAAATGATAATCTATACTATAGTCCATGACACAAGAATCAAACGCCTCCTCCCTCGACCAAGCGATCGCCAAATACACCCCCTACCTTAAAGAGCTTCAATCCAAATTGTTTACCGTCTTTATCGTATTTTTTTTCGGCGGGATCATCGGTTTTATTTACTACCAACAAATCCTTTCCTTTGTCATGCGTCTCTTCACAATGGATGGGATCAATCTCGTCCTCACTAGCCCCTATCAGTTTATTGATCTGGCTGTCAACACTGGGCTCCTCGTTGGCGTCACCTTCTCCCTCCCTCTCCTTGGCTATTTTTTGCTTACTTTTGTCCGCCCTGCCCTAGCGCCCCGCGAATTTCGGCTTCTCGTCCGTCTTTACCCTCTAGCAATCATCTTGTTTATCCTCGGCTTTTTCTTTGGCAGTTGGATCATCCAGCTCATCATCAACCTCTATATGCAGACGACACTCGACTTTTCCGTCAACAACCTCTGGGATGTCTCGCACTTTTTTAGCCAAATATTGCTCACCGGCCTATCTCTCGCGCTCATCTTTGAGTTACCCATCATCCTCACCGCCTTGCTCAAACTTAAAATTATTAAAATCAAAGCACTGCAAAAATCGCGCAAATTTATCTATGCCGCAATTCTCATTTTTGTCGCTTTCCTCCCCCCCAACGACATCATTTCGCTCGCTCTACTCTCTATCCCCCCTTTACTTCTGTTTGAGATAACGCTACTATTAAACAAAAAGGAATAAATTTTATGTTCGCAAATTTAGGTACAACCGAAATCATTATCATCTCCGTCATCCTCCTCATCCTCTTTGGTGGCAAAAAACTCCCCGAGTTAGCTAGAGGTCTAGGTCAATCCGGCAAAGAACTCAAAAAAGCCAAAGCCGAACTCGAAAAGGCCTTGACTGAGACCTCAAAAAAGGATACAACATAATAAAGCGAATCAATTCTTGACTCGCAATAATATTATTTAAAGGAGGTCACATGTTTCAAAACATTGGTACCACCGAAATCGTGATCATTGCCCTTCTGATCATTGTATTATTTGGTGGGAAGAAAATTCCCGAATTGATGCGCGGTATCGGCGAATCAATCAAGGAATTCCGCAAAGCTAGTAAAGAAGATAAATAAGAAGGGAGTCTTTATGTTTGCAAATATTGGTACTACCGAAATCATCATCATCGCTGTAGTCCTTATCGTGCTTTTTGGAGCCAAATTCCTCCCTAAAATGGGTCGCAGTTTGGGCGAATCCAAGGTAGAAATGAAAAAAGCTACCAAAGATCTTCAAAATGCCCTCAAAAACGACGAATAATTATATTCAAAGTTATCGCAAAAAATCCCGCGTCAGCGGGATTTTTTGTTTCTTTTTAAATCTCTTTTTTAGCCTTGACACACCAGCCAATTCTTACTACACTGAATATATTATTAAACATGTACCTTGTACTTCGTACACCAGACAACTATGTTCCAAAATTTAGGACTCAGTGAAATCTTGATCATCGCCATCGTTCTCATGGTACTCTTCGGCGGTCAAAAATTCCCCGAGTTGGCTCGCGGCATCGCGCTCGCCATGAAAGAATTTCGTACCGCCCTCAACGAAGACGATGATGATGAAAAAAAGCCTAAAAAGAAAGAATCCTAACAATATGCGCCGCCATGCCCTGTTATATCTCGCGCTTACCACACTTTCCTTTTTCACTCCCTCTCTAGCGACTGCCACCAACTACCAGCAATGCGTGACCAGTAGCACCTGCACCATTGGCGAATTTTTGTACAACGACGACTACACCCCTTTGACCGGTCAAACCTGTACGTTCACCGCCAAAAACCCAAACGGCACCGCTTTCGTCACTTCTGCCGCCATGACCGGACGTAGCGACGGTTGGTATAGCTATGACGCAAGTATCGGTACTACCACCGGGCTTTACTCTGCTACCATCTGTTGCAATCCTACTTCTGGTCTCATGTGTCTCGACAAAAGTTTTGAAGTCAAAACACCTGCCTCTTCCGCCCCCTCAGCAGCTGAAATCTGGAGTTACTCAAACCGCACTCTCTCGAGCTACGGCACACTCATTGCCGATATTTGGTCTTATTCTTCCCGCACCCTCTCTGGCTTTGGCAATCTCGTCAGCGACATCTGGGGCTACTCCAACAAAACCTTGACCTCTTTCGACTTCAATGTCAGCTCTACCCCTGCCCCTTCCACCCTCCAAAATATCGTTGCTGAGCAAAAAGTACAGCGTGAACTCCTCGAAAAGCTCGTCAATGCCCCTATCGTCACCCTCGAACTAGAAGACAACAACGCCCCCGACCTCTCCCAAAAAATCGAAACCAGCAAAGCTCAAGCCAGCCTCTTGTATGATACAGTTCAAAGTAGCAAGTCACGCCTCTTATCACTAGACGAAAAATGGTCTCGCCTCAGTCTTGATGCCATCACCAAAGAAATCACTAGTCTTTCCCAAATCTGGAATGATTCCGCCCCCATTACTGCACTCGCTCAAGCATGGGACACGACATCTGTTGACTCGCTAGTCTTATCCGCCAACGACACCAAAAACTCGCTCACCTCCATCTTGTCTGCGCTCACCTCCTCAAAATCCAACACTGCTCCCACCTCCCTCATCGCGGCACTTGACTCACTAGCTTCGCTCGAAAATGATCTTGGCGACATCACCAGTAGTAGCAGTGACAAAACTTTCTACGGCTACCTCGCGAGCGTCAGTGAAAAAGACGAGCTCTTCAAAGCCGAGTCCCAAAAGCTCTCTAGTCTACTCGATGACTGGGATGGTACTGGCGAAACTGTCTTAAACAGTAAAATCCAATCCTCCAAATCGCGTCTCTTAGCCATCAATGAATTTAGTGGTGGTGAATCTGTCCTAGCACCATCCAATAAAGATGCCAAAGGCAAAGCCGCCCTCAAAAACCTCGTTTTTAGCATGCAAGGCCTCGTCGGTCTCAATCGCGCCAAACTCGCCTCCAATATCGATGCTCCCGTCAGAGGTCTCTGGCTCGAAGAAGGGAGTATCATCTTCCGCGCCGTCATCACCAATCCCAGTAGTCTTATTTCTCAAGATGCCCCGATCCGTTTCTACCTCCCCAAAGAACTCAAAATGGAAGATATCATGACTATCGATCCCGCTCTCACCGCTGCCTACGATACTGCCACCGATGCTTTAGCAGTCACCGGCAACTTTGATCTCAAACCAGGCACCACCCAAATCGTCGCCGTAGAAGTCAACGATGTCTGGAAACTAGACGACAAAGAACTCGCTTCAATCGTCCAAAAAGCCACGACTTTAGCTTCCGCTCTCGAAAAGTCCAATCTTCTTTCTCAGGGATTGATTCTCAAAGGTGACATCGAGTCATCTATCCACAAACTAATTGCATCGCAAACCAAAGCCGTCAAACCCGAGAATCGCATCAAAATGTACCGCGAAGCTCAGCTCGAGCTTGTCACAGTCGGCCAAAATATGACTCAACTCGAAAATCTAGTCGCCCAAGCCACCTCCAATCGCTCACTGATTGGCTTTGTGGGTGGCGTCTCCACCACCGCAGTCTTTGGCATCATCTTGGTCACGATCGCTGGCTTTATCTTCATGACTAGATACTTTGAGCGCTACACCGCCACCACTCAAGTAGCCGCCTCACCCGACCTCACGCCAGCTCCCTCCGTCCTGACTTCGCAATCGCCAAGTGACTCGCTTTCCCCCTCTCCTTTCCCCCGTCTGACTCCACTTATTACCCCCAATTCTGCTTCACCCACAAACTCTTTCTGGGGATCGCCCGCCTTTATCGTCGCCATCGTTGTAGTCACTGCCGGTTCTACCGTCGCGCTCACGCGTATGGCCAGCAACCAGTCGCCATCTTCTATAGCACAAATTACCGAAGCTTCCCCCACACCTCTTGCCACCTCTACTCCAGCCCCCACTGTCACTCCTGAGCCATCTATGTCACCCTCCCCATCCTCTAGTTCCGATCTTAGAGCGGTCCGCAGTGAAACGAAGGATAGATCGGAACTTTCTGATCCCATATTTACTCATCGCATCGTTGTGCCCGAGGATTCATCCGTCAATATCAGAAACAAACCCGCCCCCACCGCCGACATCATCATGTCCCTCAAAGAATCTCGCGATATCATTATCTTCAAAGAAGACGGCGACTGGACCAACATCGGCTTTAGCGAAAAAGATACCACCAAAGGCTACTGGGTCAGCACCAAGTTCATCGAAGCAAAGTAAGACATTACGCAGGCACACTACGAGTGCGACTGTAAAGTTTTGCGCATACATTAAAATTTAGACATACCTCTCATTTGTTCCAAAAGAAAATATTACGCAGGCCGGGTAGGCCGAGTTCAAGGTCGCTGCGACACCAGTCGCAGATAGACCGTTTTTCGACTTGGAATAAATAGAGGTATGCCTTCACCTCTCACTTCATCAAAAAATTAAACACCCCATGCACCACCATCGCGCACCCTAAGCCCACCATTCCCATCCCCCTACCCATCCCTTCCCCTACTAGCGACCCCGTCAAAGTATGCATCGGTACAGTCAGTATGATGCGGTACAACATCATGGTACTGTCCCCACTCGACCACGCTGAAATAGAGTACAAAATAGTTTCTGATACCCCAAAAACCAAGCCCACCAAAAGCCCTCTGCGGCTCATCATGCCTTCTGCCCGCGTGTACCTCAGCAGGAGATACTTGACCACTTCTTCTAGTACCGCCGGGTACATCCAGACAGAGCTCAGGACCGACAATACCAGTGGCGCAATTGCGCTATACAAAGCCAATTCAAGCATATATCTAATCCTAGCATATTCGCGATTTTACCAGTTCTTCATACCCTTCTCGTTCATCCTGTAGTAGATTAAGCCAATAGATCAAAAAGACTCACCTCCACGCTTTATCTCATGATCAATTCGTTAGTTAGAGGTAGGTTTGTACACTTTTATTACTCGGCTATTTGCAGATAGACATCTGGTATATTATGAGAATATTCAAAATATGCGAGAGACCACACTATTTTTATACATTTACTCCACCACTCTCACACAGTCCATACCCTATATCTTACAAATTACTATAGACCATACACAACGTACCCTAAAACCAGATTCCAAGATTTTCATAGCTTGTAAAAACTGTTAAAAATTACAATATTGCTCACTTAAAACTCAAAAGTAGCGCTCTCACTTGTTTCTCTGCTAGCAAGATAGTTATAGATTTGCTATTGAGCTTGTATCGCAGCCCTACACCGTTTTCCCGCCCCATGATTTCAACCAGCGTCATCCCCTCTATGCGCTTGCGTGAAAGGGCAGAGAGCACGCCCCCTAGTTGCTTTTCGACAATCCCGGTTTTTTTGGCGATATCGAGCGTAGAGACGATAGAGTCAGGTCGACCCAGCATATAGCGCATCACTAGTAGCTGGTTCTTGGACATTTTAGAGAGCTGTCGATCAAATGGTTTCTCCATACACTCTATACTATCTATAGTGTGCACAATATGCAATAGGTCTATATAGTCCATAAATAGTTATTCGACAAATCCAAGAGTTATCCACACTTATCCACTTCCTTCCGGGAGACTCCCGGAAGGTTCACAATTCTATCTCAATTGTTCCGTCCAAATCGGTCCTACGCACTTGAGCCCCAATCTTTGATAGTCGTTCGAGAGTTTCCTTGGTCGGGTGGCCATATCTATTTTTTGCTCCTACCGAGATCAGCGCGACCTCCGGCTTCACCCTTGCCAAAAATTCTGCCGTGTTTGCATACTTTGATCCATGATGACCCACTTTGAGTATGTCTATGTCTTGCAATATCCCCTGTTCCAGGAGTTGTTGCTCTGCCTGGTCACCTATATCTCCACTCAAGAGAATGCGTTTATTATCCTCTAGTAAAGTCAAGACAACCGACCGTTCATTGAGATTACCTCTTTTAGCACTCGCTCGCAAGTATTGCTCACGCTCCTGCTCGCTCATTTGATCCCCTATCACCGCGACATATTCGGCAATCGTCTTTGGTGGCCATATCACTGCAAACTCTAAACCATCTTGTTCTGCGATCTTGATTTTGTCACCCTGTTCTACTGCAGTCACCACAATCTCCTGTTCTTCCAATGCTTGTCTAAATCTATTGAGTGTATCGCTCTCATGCACCCCATCCGATGTTACAAACTGCATCACATCATATCGTTCTACTACACCAATCAAACCACTCATATGGTCAAAGTCGGTGTTCGTGAGTACTATAAGCTCGATTTTTCGATCATAAAATGGGATCTGCTCCGTCAGGCAGGTCAACACTTTTTCGCTACTTGGTCCACCGTCAATTAACACCTGGATACTACCTTTGATTATCAAAATGGCATCCCCCTGCCCTACATCACACATCACCAACTTTGTCTTATCACTCGGCCGCTGTACGACCACCATCAACACAAACCCTATCATCATCCCCACCAGATAAAATATCTTCTTATTCATCCCCACCATCTTATCACTCCCACCATATACGCCAGGAGGGGATAAAGTAACCAAGCTATGATTTGAGCCACTCCAGGCGACACAATCCCCACCCCCAAAACACCCAACGTCCCAAACATGATCATAGGCACTACCGGTAGTACCATCATGTTTACAAGCGGGGAAATATAGCTCACACGTCCAAAATGCCACCAGATCACAGGTAATGTAAACAGTGTTGCCGCAATGGTCGGATACAAATAGGTGTGCAAGAATGCAATCTCGGGGAGCTTTTTCATTACTGGCTCCATCAATAATAGTCCCAGTGTCGCCATAAACGATAGCTGGAATGACGCATCAAAGATCATACTCGGCTCCACCAACAGCATGACCATAGCGGCTATATATAATAGTCGCCTAGCTTGCACAGGTCTACCAAAATAAAAGGCCATCAAGCTTAAGCTCCCCATAATTGCCGCCCGCACAATACTCGCCCCCGCTCCTGCCAGTATCACATATATCAGGATTACTATTATCGCAACCACTATCGCCATACTCTTTGGTAGGACATGGCCTAGTACTTGGATCACTGCCGTCCCCACGATTGTGACGTTATAACCACTAGCAGCGACAATATGCATCGTTCCAGTATCTACCAGTGCGGTATAAAAATCTTTCGGCATCTGAGCTTTGACTCCCAACAGAATTCCCGCAGCCAAGCTGGACATTGGCTCAGGTAGTAGTTTTTCCAGAATCGCTAGGAGTCGTTCCCTTACTTCTCCTATCCACACTCTTTGACATAATGCCGTCACTTTATTGTAGCAATCCCCATGTTGCACCACCTCAAATATTGGATCCATCATGACAATTCGCGTCGTCATTCCTCCTAGCACTGTAGGCGTTGCAATGCCAACAAAGCTCACTCGGTCTCCAGGTATAATCTCCGCATAACCCTTCATTTTGATGTACCATTTACCCACTTTGACGATCGTCTTTGTATCAGTATACTCAGGTTTCTCCACTATAGTTGCGGTGAATCTGATCTTTGACTCAGGTGTCCAATTGGCCGGCAAACTCGGAGCGAGACTCAACCATCGTACTAAATATACACTAATACAAAGTAACGCTATCTTTGATTTTTTCATATACCGATGCTGGAATTTTCGCTTTACTCATCAACTCCTCTATTTGAGTATAGGGTCGATTATCAAAGATCGCCTTCGCACGCACCTCACCTATCCCACTCAAAGTATCTAGCTCACTTATACTTGCTGTATTGATATTTATTTTGCCAGCCGTAATGACTCCCTTGCCATCTACCTGACTCTCCGCTTTCTCTGATTGTCTAGGTATATATACCTTCCCCCCATCTTTGATTATTTCTGCCAAATTGATATTTTTTGCGACCCATTCTCTGTCTGCATTTGCCGCAAGTCCTTGAGCCACCACCAAAGCATCCCCTATCCTTGATTCAGCCGGCAACTTGTATAGTCCTGGTTTTTCCACTGCTCCTGCGATGTCAACCACAGCTTCCTTTAGTTCCGATCCTTGCTCCTCTCCCTTTACTACCTCTACCTTGATATCCTCGACGTAGATCATCTTCCAAAGACCAAATATCAAAATTCCGCCCCCTACTACCCCCAGTAGTATCAATGCCAAATATTCTTTGATCACCTTCAGATACCCTTGCACAACTTGAGCGTAGCAAAATCAAGATATGCTTTCAACTATTTATTGACGATCATGACCAGCACAAAAGCCACAAACCCAACAATCAGACTAATCATCCCTCTCACTCCCAAAGCCTTGTTTTCTTGATACCAAAACAGTCCAGATGCCGAGGTCACTATGATCGCCGCAATGCGCCGTACCAAACTCGCTAAAGACAATGGTTCGCTACTGAGGATATTTAAATAAATGATCGGACCCAAAATCGCAATCAACCCCTGTACTACACTGACTATTATCTCTTTGATACCTACCTTCAAATCTTGGCTTCTGATCTTTAACAGCACCATTCCCCCCACAACCAAACCAACCTGCTCAGACACAAAGTAACTCCAAATGTTCATTTGTCCTGCTACAAAATGCTTCGCCACCAGATTGCCAATCACATTGATTGTTGCCGATAGCAGGATCAACCCCATCCATTTCTTTGTACTACCCAAACTTTTGACATACAACAGCATCGACACAACTGTCAGGATTAGCACCACACTATTCCCTACTCCCCGCCAGGTACTCAGGTCAAAATATATCCACTCCCCAAAGATAAATGCCGCAGCAATCACTATCAACACTTGCGAGATCAAATATCCAAACACAGATGTCCCGCTAAAACTAGCACGCACTGCCATAAAATATAGTGCGATCCCTACCGCCAGCAATGCTCCGTTCATCACGCCATACAACATGTTCCATCCTTCTAGCGGCATCCCAAAATAAACCCAGACGCCTCCAGCTACACACAACCCAGTCAAGTCTCGTAGTACCCCCAACTGTAGCGCTGATATTTTGTGGATCTGCGACTTCCCCACCATCTGCCCCAAGCCCGTCAACACACCAGATAATAGTACCCACAACTGCCAACTCATCTGTTTATTGTACGACAATTAAATCACAATATTCACCAGTCTCCCCGGCACAAAAATCACCTTCTTTATCTCTCCTGCCACCCACTTTCGCATCTTTTCATCCTTCATCACTTGCGCGACCACCCAGTCTTGGTTCGCCGCGTCTTGCTTCTTCATCTCTACCACCCCTCGCAACTTCCCATTTACCTGCACCGCGATCTTGACGTTCATCTCCCCCACTCCCTCAATTTTTGACACATCCGGCCAGTTTGTCTTGGCGTTCTGCAATATCTCCCCTGCTGTTTTGGGCGCAAAAAGTGAAAGTAAAGTCGCAAACATCATTAAGTGTTCTCTTGTTACCACCACCCCTTCCCCTCGCCACATATTGACCCACTCCATCATTCCCGCGATCGCCGTATTAAACTTTTGGTTTAAAACTCCATCTTCTACTTTCGCCACCAAATCTTTTAGTTTTGCCGCCAATTCTAGCGTAGTTGTCTCACCCACCTTCCCTGGTTGCGTAGCGGTTGCTATAATTCTTTCTAAAAATCTGACTTGGCCAGATATCGCCCCACTATCCCACGCAATCGATTGTTCCCATGGCCCCATAAACATTTCATACATCCGCACGCTGTCACTGCCATACTGCGCGACCATATCGTCTGGGTTTACCACATTCCCCCAACTCTTGCTCATCTTGCGTCCATCTTCCGCCAACACTATCCCCACACTGCGCAACCTCGTAAAAGGCTCGACAAAATCCAACAAATCTAAATCATAAAAGACTTTAACCCAAAATCGCGCGTAAAGCAGATGTAGTACCGCGTGCTCCGCGCCTCCCAGGTACCAGTCTACGGGCAACCATGCATCAATGGCCGGTTTTGCCACCTCCCGCCAAAAATCCGTTATCGGCGTCTTACTCTTTTTTTTGTATTCATCAAGCAAGTCATGAGTGCTGAGCGTGTCACTGTGACTCTGTGTCACTGACTCAACGCTTTTCCACCACGCAAATGCGAGAAAGTACCAACAAGACCCTGCCCAATTGGGCATAGTATCTGTCTCTCGCGTAGCGCCCTCTCCACATTTTGGACATTTTGTGTTGACCCATTCTTTTACTCTCACTAGAGGTGATTCGCCTGTATCTGTCGGTTCGTAACTCTCCAATTCAGGTAGTGTCAGTGGTAGGTGGTCTTCTGGCAATGCCACCACTCCACACTTTTTACAATGCACCAAGGGGATCGGTTCGCCCCAGTATCTTTGGCGCGAAAACACCCAGTCCCGCAAATGCCATGTGGTCTCACTTTGTGCAACCCCTTCACTCTTCAATTTTGCCAAAACTTTATCATAATCATCTAGTGGCAAATCTTTCACAGGTAGATTGTATTTAGTCGCAAATTCTAGATCACGCGCGTCATATTGCGGCACCCCCATCACACACCCTGTTCCCACACTAGCTAATGCGTAGTCTGCCACCCACACAGGCACTTCCTCTTTATTAAAGGGGTTAATGACGCGAAAACCAGTATCGATTCCAGTTTTTTCTTTTTCTCCCTCGAGTCTTGCTTGTTCAGATTTTTGCAAAGCTTGTTCCACATATTTACTGACCTCGTCACTCAATACTTCCCCTTGCTCTATCCAATCTTTAACTATCTCTGGCGCCACCACCACAAACGTCACCCCGTTGATCGTATCAATTCGCGTTGTAAATACTTCAATTTTGTCGGAAAATTTGACTCTCGCCCCCTCTTTCTTCCCTATCCAGTTCCTCTGCATCTCCAAAATCCCCTTGGGCCAATCCAATTTTTCTTTATCCAAATCCTCGAGTAGTCTTTGCGCATACTGCGTGATCTTCATGACCCACTGTGGCAAGTGTTTTTTCCCGGTCACTGTGCCACACCGCTCGTGTGTCCCATCCGCCAGCACCTCCTCATTGGCGATCCCCGTCATACACTTTGGGCACCAGTTAATTGGTACATTTTCCCGGTAAACTAATCCCTTTTCATACAGTTTCAAAAATAACCACTGCGTAAACGCATAGTAAGTAGGATCAGTCGTCGCAAACTCGTGTTCCCAGTCGAAAGATAAATCCAAATTTTGCATTTGCTTTTTAAAGTTGGCGTAGTTGTGCGGCACCATCTCCTGAGGAATTTTTTTAGCCTTGATTGCCGCGTTTTCGGCTGGCAAACCAAACGCATCCCACCCCATCGGAGAAAGCACCAAAGGTGCTTGCGAAGACCCTTCCGCAGCGCTTGCGCGCAGGGGGGTGGAGGCCCTTCCCTTCAACCGAAAGTATCGTCCCATCACATCGCACGCCGTAAAGATCCGCACATGCCCCACGTGTAGCCCCTCGCCTGATGGATACGGGAACATTCCTAAGACATAAGTTTTCTTTGTCATACTCTGTATTTTAGCTCATTTTCATGTAAACTGATATCAATGCCTAGTATCTTTATTTTTCATATTCTCTTCTTGCTCTCTGCTGTTTTGGGGGTGTACTTCTGGCTTTCGACTCCAGCCTTACTCGCATATACCCTACAACTAGTGGCACTCCTTGTGTTACTTTATGTCGGTTCACATGCCATCAAAAAACGTCTTCCCTCTCTGCAAAACAAGTCCTTCATCACCCTCGACGTCACGATTCTCACAGTCATGATCCTCCTGCTCGTCACTCACACTGGCGCCCTGACCTCACCCTTTTTCTTTATGCTCTACTTCTTGCTTTTTGGCGTCGCCATGCTTTACGAAATCGAAGCGACGCTCGTGTTGACCGCAGTCCTCACCCTCTTTTTTCTGTGTATTCCAGGCACCAACATGACCGACTTTGTCCATCTTTCACCACTACTGGCTCTCCTTATGATCACGCCCCTTGCCATCTTTACCGGCCATCAGTACGAAACCAATCTGGAGTATAAAAAAGCCAAAGCCCGTCTCAACTCACACATTTCCCAGGAAGAAACCGATACCTTGATTTTCCTGTCACTCAACCTCAAAAATACGCTCCTTTCTGCGCTCGATACCCTCTCGCAAGTCATCCCCAAAGAAAAAGTCAAAGAAGTTCGCACTCACCTAGAAACTCTCTATACCGATCTGCGAGTCCTCTACCGCTCGGCCAACGAACTCGAAGACACAATCGACAAACAAACCGATTAAAGTGTTTCGTACGCTAGTGTGACGTTTACCACTACCTCACTACTACCTGCTTCAATTGGTGTAGCTACTTTGGCGTCATTTGTCCCGCCACCAGTTATCGGCAATGCCTCTCGCACCATATAGTTGGGGGATCTATCCTCCCCCTCTACCACATTTACTATTCTCCCCAGTCTCATACCAGCTAGTCCCGCTAGTTCTTCTGCTTTTGTTTTCGCTTGGGCGATCGCCAATGCTCTAGCTTCTTTGACTGATTTGATTGTGAGCTCTTCAGATAGTCCAAAAGTCGGTCCAGATACATTATCTAGTCCGAGAGTTCCCACCAAATCCATCACTTTGGAGACCTTGTCCATGTCTTTGATGACCACAGATACATTCGCATACGCCGTATAAAGCGATTTATCTCTCCAATCTGTGTAGTAGTTGTAACCAGTGGTTTTGATATCTTTCTCGTTGATCCCCAAGTCCTTCAGCGACTTACTCAAACTCGCCATTTTTTTATTCACCATTTGCTGCACGTCTTTGAGGTTGCGTCCTTGTTCATGCACTCCCAAAGACACTACCGCTTCATCTGGGATTACCACTACCTTCCCTTCACCAGACGCGTCAAACGTCGACATTTTTTGCGTCTGCACTACCGAAATAGGCAATGCTCCCATCCATTTAAAATATGCTCCCGCCACTCCAGCTACGATTACCGCTACCACCATGATCTCAAGCATTTTCTTTAACATAAAACACCTCCTCTTACCTTCAATATAGCACAGAACTCTCGTGTTCATGGCAAACAAATTTATATCGACACTATTATTTTACTTCTAAGCAAAATACGCGACGCGAAGCAGGCAAGTGTTTTGCTTCGTATCCAAAATAATACCGGAGATTATAAATTTCGTTTGCCATGAACACAACATTACACCAATCATTGACAACGATCCGTCACCTATGTCATATTAAATACATGCCAAGCAAATTATTACTACGCAACTTCGAGTCCACCAAATACTACCACTTGAGGCACGAGAGCAAAAAAGGCACGACTCTTTTTGCAAATGAAGCCGACTACAAAACCTTTATCCTCTTACTGTCATATTATCTCCGCTTCCCCGATGCCACCCCTTTATCTTGGGTCAAACGTCTGACCCCTCAAACTGTGATCAACAAACGCAACGATAGCAAGCTTGGTGCCACCCCAACTACTCTCCATTCCTTTCTCCTTCTCCCCGATCACTTCCACCTCGTCCTCCGCGAAAACCTCGGGACCAATAAACCTGGTATCTCCAACCTCATGCGTCGCCTTTCCGTCGGCTACGCCATGTACTACAACAAAACCTACGGTGTCAAAGGTACTATCTATCGCGGCAAATACAAAATGATCGAAGTAGGACAAGACGAGCTCTCCCCCCTCATCACAGCGCTTCACCATCATGATAGTGTCAATGATACTTTCCTCTCATCTCCTCTCCATTGTTCGCGCTCCGATTACTTCGCTACCGCTCGCCCCTGGCTTTCCCCCATCCCCCAAACCCCCACCACCGACTTCCCCAAAAAACTATTACTCGAAAAATAGACCGTTTTTCTACTTGCAATAAGGACAGGATTTGATTAAAGAGTTACACTCTCCCAGTGCTCAATTCTCGCAGGTTCTTGATCTAGATATACTCCCACCACATCTACTCTCACTCTCCCCTCCCATCCGTACTCCCTACACCACATCTCCCCCATCCGCTTCACTTGTTCTATTTTCCACTCATTTACCATCTCCCATGGCTCCCCGTATCTATCACTCGTTTTCGTTTTTACCTCGACAAACACGGTGATCTCACCAATTTTTGCCACAATATCTATCTCTCCCCATTTGCTACGATAGTTACGCCCCAAGATCTCATACCCCTTCATCATCAAGTGTTCTGCCGCGAGCCTCTCCCCCCTATTACCCACCGTCTTATTCGTCTGTTTACTCATGCTATTAATATATCAAAAACAAAGATACGAAGTGACATTTTTTGTACAGCGTAGAGTCGAACCTTTCAAGAAAAATGACGAGCAGTCCATCACGAGGAAATTTTTCCTGAAGTGAGCTTCACGCAAACAAAAAGTGTCACCAAGTATCAAAAACAACTACCATACATTCTCCCGGTACTGCACCGCCTCAGCAATATGACTCGTTAAAATCTCCCCACTCCCCGCTAAATCTGCGATCGTCCTGGCCACTTTGATCACTTTAAAATATGCTCTCGCCGACAAATCAAACTTTCTAGAAGCTGTATCCAAAAACTGCTTCACGTCCATACTCAACGCGCAGTATTTCTTCACTTGTTTGTTGGCCATCTGCGCGTTGGTATACATCCCCTTTACCCCCTCAAATCTTTTTTCCTGGATCTTCCGCACCGCCATTACTTTATCACGAATTTCTTTTGATGTTTCTATCTGGCCGCTCACTTCTTTATTTTCTGTTGTAATTTTGGCCACTTCAACCGGATCGACCCACACATGTAGGTCAATACGATCCAAGATCGGCCCACTCACGCGCCTACGATACTTGGCGATATTGCGAACCCCACAATTGCATTCTTTACTAGGGTGATTGAGGTAGCCACAAGGGCATGGATTCGCGCTCGCCAGCAACATAAAGCTCGCGGGGTACTCCACTCTCCCACTCGCCCTCGTGATTGCGACCTTGCCGTCTTCCATCGGTTGTCGCAGTACTTCCAAAACCGATCTACTAAATTCTGGCATTTCATCTAAAAAAAGTACGCCAAGGTGTGCCAAAGATACCTCTCCCGGCATCGGATTCGACCCACCCCCAATGAGTCCGATCATGCTCGTTGTATGGTGAGGCGAGCGAAAGGGTCGCCTATGCACCAGTGCTCCCCCCACTTCCATCAGCCCCGCCACACTATAAATTCTCGTCACCTCTAAAGATTCGTCAGGCAAAAGTGGCGGCAGTATCGACGGTATTGCTTTCGCCAACATGGTTTTGCCAGCGCCCGGTGGACCTACCAGCAACAAATTGTGTCCTCCCGCGGCCGAGATGATCGCCGCTCGCTTGGCCATTTCCTGTCCGGCAATTTCACCAAAATCAACTAGCGGTTCCACTTCATCTAGCACTTGGGTCGGCTCAAAATAATGCAAAGGTTCAATCGCTTTGTCTCCACGTAAATGTTGTACCAATTCTTTTAAGTCTCGCACAGGATACACCTTGATCCCACTCACTACCGCCGCTTCATTGGCACAAAAAATAGGCACATACAACTCCCCAGTCCCTTTTTCTTTTGCCAGCATCGCCGCCAGCAATACTCCGCGGCTATGTTTGAGCGATCCATCCAGCCCCAACTCCCCATAAAAATATGCATTTTTACAAAGAACCGTTCTTTGTAAATCTTCGATATCAAATTCTTCACTAGCCAACAGTATTCCTATCGCAATCGGCAAATCATAATTCGAGCCTACTTTGGGCAGATCGGCAGGCGACAAATTGATCGTAATCTTTTTGTCTGGATACAAGGCCCCGCTATTTTGGATTGCTTTTTTGACGCGCTCTTTGGACTCACCTATCGCCTTGTCTGGCAGGCCCACGATTGTTACGCCAGGGAATCCCTTCTCCGCCACATCCACTTCTACTACCACCTCTGATGCATCTAGTCCGACCGTCGCCACACTCTTTATGCGCGCAAGCATCAACACCTCCTATTTATATACTTCGTGCGTGCCTATTACTATAAATAACACGTTATTATTCTCTATAAAACAAAAAACTATTCTATATTGATAATTTACAGAAAAAGACCAATATTCACTCATTTCACCCGATAAGGCATGAGTGTTTAACCTGGGATCATGTAAGTTTTCTAAAAATATCTTCTCTTTCTTGATTGCCAACAATTGAATTTTTTTAGGAATCTTTCTAAAGGTTTTTGTAAATCTAGGTGTGTAAAATATATCCACACTATCACTATCTCAAATCTGCCAAAGAACGCAATACCTTAGCTTTACCTTGCTTATATTCAATCATACTAATTTTTACATCATTTATCGCTTGCTGCCTTCTCCAATCACGCACCAATTTGCGGATAAATTCACTCACGCTCGCATACCCTCCTTCAGCAACAGCTGCCTTCACTTCATCTGCCAAAGATGCGGGTAATGATATATTCATAATTGTTCTCATGTAACAATTTGTAACACAATATATTACAATTGTCAAACCAACCGATCAAGTAGAAACTCCCCACACCCCTCGCTCCTCACTCACTTCCCCCTGCAACAGCAAGCTCATCAGTATCGCCGCGACCTCCCCCACCGGCTTCCCGTACAATCTAGATAGCTCATTTAGTCGCTTCGGACCAGATAGCCGTAATAGCGCAACTAAAGTACTCTCAGCGTCCGTCAATCTACTGTTGTGTCGGTTTATCCGTGCTTTTTGAGAGTAAAAATAATCCTCATCTTTTTCCAGTGCCTGATAAAGTCTCGGCAAAGTCAAAGAGATCGCCTTCCCCTCCGAAATTAGAGTATTTGACCCAACCGATGTACTCGAAAATATCGACCCCGGAACCGCAAAAATTGACTTGCCTTGTCGCAGTGCCCAGCTAGCCGAGTTGAGCGATCCCGATCTCTCTCCCGCCTCTACCACTACCACCATATCGCATAGCGCCACCACGATGCGGTTGCGCTGTGGGAATGTCCATGTCTGTCCTCGGGTAGTACCTGGATATTCCGATATTACCAACCCACCACTTTCTATTATTTTGTTATACAAATACATGTTTTCTATATCAATTTCATGATCAATTCCGTACCCAAGCACTGCTACGGTCTTACCACCACAATCTATAGTTATTCTATGTACTTCTGTATCAATCCCATACATAAATCCCGACACTGTTGTGTACCCAGCTTCGACAAATTTTGGCACAATTTCTGCTATCACTTGCACCCCATACCTACTCATCTTGCGCGACCCAATGATGGCCACTGATTTCGCAAAGAGCGCTTCATCTAGTTGTCCCCGATACCACACACCTTTTACTTTCGGCTTGAGCTTCTCACTTGACAATTTACGCAAAAAACCAGGCTCATCACACGCTATATACCTACTCTCCATGACATACACTATACTAAATATATGAAACACTTTTCTAAAGGCATACTCTTATCAATCATCGCTATCCTGATCCCCTTCATCCCTACCGCCCACGCCGAAACCTTGACCTCCCCCAACTACAAAGTCAGACTCGGCAATTTCAACATGACTTCCGGTATGAAAGACTCGACTTCCTACAACCTGACCGACACTGTCGGCCAAATTGCCGCCGACTTCTTTAGTAGTAGTGGCTATCACGTCAAAGCCGGCTTCCAGTACATCTATACGCTCTACAACTTTAGTTTTGCCATCTCTAGTCTTGCCCTCGACTTGGGGACTCTTACCCCCAACACCTTCTCCTCCGCTACCAACACTCTGACTGTTACCGCCCCAGGCGATGGCTACTCTGTGACCGCTCAGCAAACCGCCAAACTCACCTCCTCCAATGGCGACACCATCCCCGATACCACCTGCGACTCAGGTACATGTACCGAATCTAGTGCCGGAGTCTGGACTACGGCCACCAACAACGGTTTTGGTTTCAATGTCTCAGGTAGCGATGTCAGCGCCGACTTTGTCGGTCCTACCTACTTCCGCCCTTTTGCCGATGCTTCCCTAGCTGAATCTGCCCAAACCATCATGACCAGTTCAGTTGCCGGCAAAAATAGGACCGCGACCATCACCTACAAAGTCTCGCCTATCGGCAGTCAAGCCGCCGGTACCTACACCACCCAAATCATATTTACCGCCACTCCCGTATACTAAAATCTATGACCTACAATCTACGACCTATCATTCATATCATTTCCTACGTTGTACTCAGTACCATGCACTATGTATGCTTCACGCCTCTAGTGCATGCCCAGTCAACCGAACTCTCGCTTTCTCCCCCAGTTATCGAAGCACTCGTTGCCCCAAATAAAAGCTACTCGCAAGTCTTTCAATTCAAAACCACCCAAAACAATGTCATCGTCACCCCTTCTATCCACAAAGTTATCCCCACAGACGACAATGGTCACTCTCGCCTCGACCCAAACCCTCTCAACATGGACGACCTGCCTGTTGTTGTCACATCTTCCCCAGCTTTAGGTTCCAGGGTCCACCTCGCTGGCCACGAACTACCTATCACCCTCACTATCTCCGCTTCCAACACCGACATTCCGCAGGACGTTTATCTGGCGCTTGTACTCAAAGTCGAACCACAAGCCCAGTTAAACATTTCTTCCCTCACTACACCCGCTATCTCCGCCCTCATCTTCACTACCATCACCCCCGATGGTGCGCTCCCCATCAACCTCGAGGTCATAAACTTCGAACCACCCAGTATTCACGATTCTTGGCTCTCTCTCACCTTTAATCCCAAAATTCAAAACAACACTCCTTTCATGATTAGGCCGCAAGGCAAATTTGAAATTATCTCGCCACGCGGTACTGTGCTTACCTCTTTCATGCTCTATCCCCATCTCATCCTCGGCCAAACCTCTAGAAACGTTGAATCTCTCATCAATGATGCCCCTTCCACTCTCACCTTTCACTCAAATTGGCGGCTGATCGGTCCCCACAAAATCCGCCTCACTATCACATCAGCCGGCAACACCAAACTCCAGGAAATCGAAAAAACTATCTGGATCTTACCCATTCGCCTATTTGCGCTCATCTTCCTCATTTTGGTTATCCTTTACCGCTTGACATCAAAGCCACAAAACTCTACATTGGATAATTAGTATGAGAAAAATTTTCTTGATGCTTCCGTTCATCCCCTTTCTCTATAGCCTCATCTGGTTAGTACAATACGTGACCCCATCTGTAGACGCTGTCGCTCTCACAAGCACCAAAGATACCCTCCAACAATCTCGTTTATCACTTCATGCGCGTATCGACTCCGCAGGTACCACTACCGGTAGTAGTAATGTACGTATCTTAGGTACGACCGGTCTAGACTCTGCTGGTAGCCAGGCAAACACCATTACCACCTCCACCCTCAAACCCGGTGACTCTGTCATCATTGGCACCAACACCTACACGATCGTCGGCGTCGCCGATGCCACCAACTTTACTGTTTCTCCAGTCCTCATCGCAGGTGACACCGACAATACTGATCCTGTTTACTTCAAAAGCAAACCTCAACACACCATCACCTTTAGTACTGCTACCGCCGTCGCCAATGGCTTTTTCCAAATCTTACTTCCAGCCGATGTCACCACCCCCAACGATGGTCTTCCTGACGATGCGGGTTACGACTTCAACACCGCCGTCGATGTTGTAGCCGCCGATGTCGGCGTCTACAACTTTGTGACAGGTGTTGCTACTGTCGCAGGTGGGGTCGGTTGTACTGCCCCAGCCAATTACCATTGTTTCGAAGTGCACTATTCAGGTGCAGGTAGTATTGGTCAAGCCATCACTATCACTATAGGCAATACCAACGGCACCAATACTCCCGTAGCCCCCGCCGCCTCCACCAGCCACACCGAAGGGACCGCCGACAGCTATTCGGTCTTAGTCAAAAATTTTGCCGCCGAAGCCAACCCCAACACTGCTAGCCCCATCGACGCCACCACCGGCAAAGTTGCTCATATCGAACCAGTGCGTGTCACCGCCACCGTTGACCCCACCATCAACTTCGCTATTACCGGTATTTCCTCTGGGGCTACCCGCTGTGGAGTCACCACCGACGTCACTACCACTGCCACATCCGTACCTTTTGGCACCATGGCCTTAAATTCATTCAAAAATCTCGCTCACCAACTCACCGTCTCCACCAACGCTTCTTCAGGCTACGTTGTCACCGCCTCCGAAAATGATCAGCTAGGCAAAGATGGCGCGACCACTCCTTTCATCCCCGACTCACTCGGCAATGGCGGCGCCATGAGCGAGTCAGCTTCCGCCGAATGGACTACCAACACCGTCAACGGTTTTGCTTTCTCCATCCAAAATGTCGATGCGGCTACCGTCCCCTTCCAGTACACCACCGCCACAGGCAACTGCTCAGGCACATTTTGTGCCCGCCAATTTGCCGATATCATTGGTACTGAAACTCCCCAAACCATCATGTCCTCTACGACAGTCGCCAACGCCGAAGATATCTATGTCTGCTATCGCTTGAGTGTCGGTGCGACCCAAGCCGCCGGCGACTACCAAAACCAAATTACTTATACCGCTACAGGAACATTCTAAAGCCATATGCAACGCTCATTATCCCGCCTCTTTTTCACTGCACTATGTACTATGCACTATGTACTATGTACCACCACTGCCTCCGCCCAAGAAGTCTCTCTCATCGTCTCCCCTCCCAATACCTTGATCGAAAGTAAAGCCGGTGAAACAGTGCAAAAAACCGTCAAAGTCACCAACAATAGCGAAACCCAAGAGTTAAATCTTAAAGTTCACATCAAAAACTTTATCGTCCAAGACGATGCTGGCACCCCTATCCTTGTCGACGATACCACTGCCGGCAAATACATGGCTTCCACTTGGTTTACCCTAGAAAATGACACCCTCACTATCCCCGCTAAAACCACTTCTCAAATGGCCGTTATCATCACAATCCCCAAAGATGCCCTACCTGGCGGTCACTACGCTGGTGTCTTTTTTGAACCTATCCCTTCTAAAAATGCTAAAGCTACAATCTCCTATACTTCCGCCCAAGTTGGCTCGCTTTTTGCTCTCACTATCCCCGGCGACATCAAATATGACGCTCTTATCAAAGAATTTAAAGCCGACAAAAATGTCTTTGAGTTTGGCCCAGTCGAGTTTAGTGCTACCATCGAAAATCAATCCGATACTCACATCTCTCCCGTCTCCTCAATCACCATCTATGACATGATTGGTCGCAAACTCGAAGAGATCAAACTAGACGACGTCAATATCTTTCCTTTCACCGCTCGCACAATCACGGGTAAATGGAACAATGTCTGGGGATTAGGCCGCTACTCTGCCATCTTCAATGCTAGTTATGGTCCAGGGCTTGTAGCTACTCGCACCATGTCTTTCTGGATTATGCCCTACAGACTCATCGCCACCATTCTCATCGCCTTTATGGTTCTGCTTGCTCTCTTCATCTCTATCAGACGCCATATAATCCACCGATCCGACAACCGTGACGCCGAAATCGACGCACTCAAGCGTAGAATCGTCGAAATGGAAAACAAACACCTCTAAGCTTGATATATACTAGATCTATGCCCAAGTTTAGCGTACTTATTTCACTCTCTCTCCTCTATTCTCTAGCCACTCAAGTACTTGCCGCTACCACCCCACAAATCGAGTCGCTCGCGGTTACTGGCCGCATCGCCGAGACCACATCGTCCGTCTCAATCGGCGATACCACAGCTCCTACCACCCCCATCTTGGTTGCTCCCACAGATGGTTCCCACGCCAGCGACAATACCCCCGAATTCGTCTGGACTCAAAGTAGTGACCCCAACGGCAATACCGTTTATTACACTCTCTATCTCAATGGCGTCGCTACCTATTTAGGTATATCAAATATCGGCAACTCAGCGGGCGCGGGTTATACCGCTCGCATCGATAGCGGCCAAATCAAACTCACCCCCACATCGGGTCTTAGTGACGGCGCATACAACTGGTACATCGTAGCCACTGATCCATCCAACAACCCCTCCACCTCAACTCATTGGAATCTAATCATTGATACACAAGCTCCTGGTATTTCTATTACCAATATCGCTTCGCATTCAGATCTCACCCTCAGCTCAGCTCGCCCCGAAGACTTCGAGGGACTAAACTTTGATATTAATGGAGCCGGCGCTGTCCCCTTTACTATCCATACTGAGCCCTACGGCGTGATCACCCTCCACGTTACCCACTCTTCAGGCTCTCTCGTTTCTCAAACACACTGGCCTAGCGACGCCTCAGGTCTCACTCATCCACACGTTACACTGGTGGATGGAGTCTATACGCTCAGCATCAGCGCCTACGACCAAGCAGGTATCACGACAGCCCTACCCGATTTTACCCTCACCGTCACCACCTCTCAAATCACGGTCCCCTTACCCGCTATTCCAGGCATGCCAACCCAACTCCATCTCCCACTCCAGACACCCTCTTTTGACACTCTTCCCGCTACCATCAACCAAGTAGCTTCCACTCTATCATCAGCATTACTACCGTTATCTTTGCTAGCACTAGGTGTCATAGCATTGCTATTTACTATCTGGAAACGCAAACCAAACATTATTTTTACCGATATCAAAGGGATGCCACTCACGAACACTATTATTTATCACTCTATCCCCAGCTCACGCTCACCTTCTAGTGCAATATACACCACCAAACATGTTCCTATCTCCTTCAATCTCGCTGACGGCGATCTCGGCCGCTTACACATCCCTCGACTCTCCCGCTACTCTACCCTCACCATCAAGACTGTCACCGCCACTCATATCCTCTCTATCTCCCGCAAAGCCAAGCTCTACACCATTTCACTCTAGCTATTTCGAATTCGTTTCATGCGAAGCGTGTCAGCCGGTTTTTGCGCATGCAGATAAATAGAAACACCCTTTCGATCGTTCCAAAAGAAAATATTACGCAGGCGGGTAGCCGAGTAAGAGGTCGCTGCGATACCAATCGCAGATAGACCGTTTTTCGACTTGGAATGACGAAAGGGTGATAATTATGATTCCTATCTTAATGAAAATACATGAAAATATTCACGCAAATATTGCTGTAATAATTCACACCCAAATTCATTGACAGGCGTATATATTTATTATTATAGTGATAGATATACGTATAACTGGGTATAACTAAAAACATAATTCCGTATAACTCCAGTGATAACCAGTATAACTAACCAGATATGATCACTGCCTTCAAAAACTACCTACAAACTCTCGGATTAAGCATAGTTTCTCGCAAGCTCTACCTCTCTGACGTAAGAAGATTCTTAGACTACCTAGGCGGCGAACCCACTCTAGACGTACTAAAGACTAGTCAGACATACATCGCTTACCTAGATCTCTTAAGTGCAGATGGTATCGCTCCTTCCATGTTCAAACGCACGACAGCTTCGCTCCGTCAGTTTACGACCTTTCTCGTAAAGTCCTACGGCATTACCCCCCCCGCTTTAACGACATTGCAAGAGCTTGTTAGTTCCTCAAATCCATCCTCCAACGAGTTTGCAGACTATATCAAACCCTTCTCCCACTATCTCATATCCCAACATCTATCTCCGTTGACAATCAAGTCTTATAAGTCAGATATCACTCGATACCTGGACTGGGCACACACTCAAAGTCTTGGCAGTAATATGTCTACTCTGCTAACCTCTCAAAACACCGCAAAATACTTGAATTATCTAGATCAATCCTTACGTACCTCATCCTCGACCATAGAGCGCAAAAGCAAGTCCCTTGCTCGTTTCCAATCTTGGTTCCTGAATGATTTTAAGCCCTCTACACTAGCCGATAACAATACAGTTCCCAGTTTTGCTCCAGTATCTCCGACCTACAGTCTCCCCAAGCTTCCCTCTCCAGGCAAAGCTATATCTTTCGTGAAAAATCACATTTCCCGCATACTCGAGAACAGTACACCCATCCCATTCAACCACACCAACCTTTCTACCCTCGCTATCTTACTAGTCTTTGCTATTTCCCTTTCGTACTTTGGTTATCGCTCCTTCTCCAAAGAAACCAAACTCATCGCCGCCTACCCATCGTCCCCCGTGACTCCCAACCGCAATCTTTCCTTTCAGGGTAGACTCGAAGATGCCGGCGGCACTCCCATCACGACAGCTACCAACTTCGAGTTCAAACTCTGGAACTCTCTCAGTGGTGGCTCCCAGCTTTACACTACCGCTACCTGCTCCATCACCCCAGATAGCGACGGTGTTTTCTCCACCCAAATTGGGAGTGACTGTGGTAGTGCTATAGCCAGTAGTATCTTTTCAGAAAATGCCAGCGTCTTCTTAGAAGTCTTGGTTGGCTCAGCCCCTCAAGAGACTTTGACACCTCGCCAGCCCATTGCCTCCGTCGCTTATGCCTTAAACTCCGAAACCCTCCAAGGGTTCCCCGTGTCTGCTACCGTCAGCGCCATCAGAAGTACCGTCGTCCCCATGAATCAATGGGGCGAGATCCTCGTAGGCGAACAAAATCCTCGCATGACTGGCGTCTCAGGCAATTTTCAAATTTCGGCCCCCTCTCTCACCTTTACCACTGCCGCCAATGGCAACATTGCTTTATCCCCCCATGGCACAGGTCAAGTCAATGTCAATGGTGGTACCACCACCACCAATTTCTTCAATATCACCAATCCTTCTTTAACTACCGGATCCTTGCTTACAGGTACAGTAGCCAACGCCAATACCGGTTTCAAACTTCTCGATCTTTTGTCTGGTTCATCTCCTGCTTCCAAATTTAGCGTGGACTACACCGGCAACACCACAATGGCAGGCGATCTCACTGTCTCCGGCAACAACATCACCCTTGCATCCAACACGGCAGGTATGTTGCTCATTGCCGATGGTACCAACTTTAGCCCTACCACAGTCACCGGCGATGTCACTATTACCGGAGGTGGTGTCACCACTATTGGTACCGACAAAATCACCGAAAGCATGCTCAAAGCAGTCAATGGACCCACCGATGAACTCTGTCTGACCTACGAATCCACGATCGGTGACTTTGAATGGCAAAACTGTGGTACGACCGATACCTGGACGCTTGCCGGTGATACTGGATCAAGCCAACTGATTTCTAACGGCGACACAGTCAACATTGTAGGCGGTACCAATGGTATCGATACCGTTACCTCCGCGACAGACACCTTGACCCTGAACCTTGATCCTACCGAAATAAGCAATGCTACATTTGGTAGCGGCGCCGGTTTTACCTGGACATTTGATGCCTCAGCCGGCACCGACACCTCACTCACCTTTGGCAACGATTTAATCACTGCGACTACGGCCTCATTGGCTCTATCCGGCGATCTCACTATCTCCGGCAATGACTTGACATTTGGCAACGCCGAAAGCATTAGCAATGCTACAAACGGCACACTCCTGCTCACTTCCCCCTTAACCAAGACTTCATCCAATCTCGAAATAACTGGTATTATCTCAGCTATTGATGGGGTTGCTCACACTATTGATGATGTAGGCGGCAATCTCACTTTCACTAGCAATAGTACTGCCGTCTCTATCGCCGACGATCTCTATCTTTCTTCTGGTCTCTCCACTTTCAGTACTGCTGTCTCCGACGGCACTCTCGAAGCCACCAAGTTTTGTACAGGCGATGGTGAAACCAATTGTGTGACTGATTTTAGTAGTTTAATCACAGGCTCAGGATACTGGACTCGTACATCCGGCGTTCTATCTCCTACCTCCTTAAACGATGTTCTAGCCGCGACCACCTCCGCGACCACCGCTTTGACCCTCACCCAAACCGGTGCCTTTAATGCTCTCTTGGTCGAGGATCAAGTTTCCGACACTACTCCTTTTGTCATTGATCAAAGTGGGAATGTGGGAATAGGCGTGAGCGCACCTCAAACCGCTCTCAACTTAAATACAAGCTCCGCAATTCAGGTAGGTCTCAACACCGACGCCATATACTCCACTCTCTCAGGCAATAATCTTGAGTTCAACCGAGCTAGTTATTCCTACATTATGCAAAACAATACGTCAGGCAAACTGAGGTTGGGAGTTGGCTCAATATCTTCCTTGCCTGACGGAATCACTGCTATTTCAGGCGGCAATATTGGTATCAATACCACTGCTCCCGACGCTCCACTGGAAATCAATGCCGCTACAGGTGGCACACTAAGATTGACATATAACGACAGCAACGGCACTGCCACTACATACTCAGGGTTATCGGTCAACTCTTCCGGGAATCTCACTATTGACAATACTGGCACCCAGACAATCATCGCCGACGACCTCGCCGTCAATGGTGCCACTAGTGCCGATATCACAAGCACTACCACCACCGCCACAGTCTTTGACACCACTGTCACCACTCTGTCTCTTGGTGGAGCCGCCACCACACTCAATTTGGGCGCTGGTGGTGCCCTGGCTCGCGCTATCAATATCGGTACAGGCACAGGTGTCGACACAATCAATATTGGCACAGGCACTACAGGAGCCGATGTCATTACCTTTGGCAATACTGGCGCAGCCTCTACCTTTACATTCAACTCTGGTGCTACCACCACGAATCCTCTCACTCTCGACTTTGACACTGTCACTCAAGGTACCGCCACCGACCTCTCAGTCGATGGTCTTACTACAGGTACTGGTTTACTCATTGACAACAACGTTGCCGCTTCTCTCACTACTGGCACTCTCCTACAAGCTCAGTCTGTCGCCACATCGCTCACCACTGCCGGCGATGCTTTCCTGGGTTACTTCAACTGGAATCCAGGTTCCACCACTACCGCCACTGGCGATCTATTCCGTATCAACATTGGTGCAAACGGTAATGTGACCAATCTCCTAAACATTACCGATGGTGGCACCTCCCTCTTCTCTGTCGCTGAGGCTGCCGTCACTTCAAATATCCCCGCTTCCTTCACTTCAGCGGGTGATGTCTCGATAGCCTATGATCTCAACTTTACCAATCCTACGCTCTCCACCATCACCTCCGCCGCTCCCTTGACTATGGCGGCGGGCGAAACTTTCAACTCTTCCAATCTTACGCTCAAAACCTACAATTCCGGCGATGTCGTCCTAGATGCTGGTGGTGGTGTCACGCTCTCCCAGGCTCAAGCATGGGATTTAGCCAACTCCTCCACTACAGCGCTCAATATCGAATCAGGCCTACTCAATCTCGACACTGCAAATAGTCGCGTTGGTATCAGCAATACCGCACCCACCGCCAACCTCGATGTCACAGGTACAGCCTCAATCTCTGGCGCACTCACCATAGGTAGTACCGGCGTTATTCGTTCTGCCTACGACAACCTCATACTTCAGTACAAATCTGGAGCCAATGCTTGGGGCACCGGGCTCAGTATCGAAGATATTACAGGTTATATTTTTGGCAACCGTTATGTCTCAAATACCAGTAGTACTCAATATCTCGACTTATCCAATACCGCCACTTCCCTAGCCATCTCCGGAGATATTCTCAATACTGATGGCGCTAGCGCCTTTTCCATCTCTTCCACCAACCAAAATATCATCCTCAACCCAGGCACTAGTTATGTCTCACTCACAAGCGACTTGTATGTCAATGGATCAACTAGCGCCGACATTTTATCGACCACCACTACCGCCACAGTCTTTGACACCACTGTCACCACCCTGTCTCTTGGTGGTGCCGCCACCACACTCAATTTGGGCGCTGGTGGTGCCCTGGCTCGCGCTATCAATATCGGTACAGGCACAGGTGTCGATACAATCAATATTGGCACAGGTATTACAGGGGCAGATGTCATCACAATCGGTGGAGGAGTGGGTACCCTCGCGATCAATACTGGAGATTGGGATATTGATACTAGCGGCAACATGACAAATATAGGCACCATCACTGCCGATGGCCACCTCACTTTGTCTGGCACCAACGCCAACATCATTCTTGGCTCAAATTATTTATCCGGCGACGGCGGAGATGAAGGAATTAGTGTGAATTCAATTGGCAATGTTACCGCGTCTGGCAACGTTTCTCTGTCTTTAGATAAAACTCTTTCCTTTAATAATGGCTCTACCCCATCCATTACCGCTGTAACAGGTACTGCATTAGACTTTAATGGTGGTACTCTACCTTTTCGCTTTGATAACAACCTAGATGTTACTCAAAGCACTACCAATACTACTGGCGCATCTATTACCGCTCCATTCTCTACCATTTATACAGGTTATGCAACACTCACTCTCGTAGACTCCACCGCAGTTGGCGCCGACGTAGGTGCTGGAATTACCCTAAGAGGCAAATATACCTCAGCTGGCGCGACTGCTGGTTTTGGTGGCATCAAAGTTGGCAAAACCAATGCGACTAGCGCTAACCTAGATTCATATATCTCGCTTTATTCTAGAGAACACACAGCTGGAATACTAGAAAGAATGCGAATCGATGAGGTTGGCAACGTACGTTTTGGTATCAATAGTTACAACGCCGCCAGATCTGCCGCGGCTGCTACAACACAACTTGACATCGCAGGAACTACAACCAACTATGCTGTCTGCCATTCTGGCACTTCAAGTAGCACTGATGATGTCTATCTCGTAGATTGTGGCGCTGGTCCTTGGGCAGATTACATGGAAATGTACGCTTTCGATCACACGCTCGAGTATGGCACGATTGTGGTCACAGGCGAAACTATGACCACTACCACAGCGCAGGACAACATCACAAAACTCATTCCTAGCACGACTCCCTACCAATCAAATATCATTGGTATTGTTTCAAATCCAGCCCAAGCTACAGATTTCAATACAATTGGTTACAACATCCGTGATCAGGACAATGCCCAACCTCTCGCTCTCAGTGGTCGTGTCTTAGTCAAAGTAACAAGCGCCAATGGTCCAATACACGCCGGTGATCCTATTACCTCATCCTCAATCCCAGGAGTAGGTATGAAAGCTACCAAAGCAGGTCAAATCATAGGAAAAGCTCTTTCACATTATGACTCTACCAATCATAGTAGTATTGGCACTGTACTTGTATACGTCAACCTTTCTTGGTTTGATCCAGACATATATCTATCAGAATTAGGAGAAATACAGCTTGTCAACTTGCCAAATTCAAACCAACTGATCGTCACCCGCAATAATTCTGTCGTTGATCGAATTGGGGCATTCGCTGATCTTATTTCTGCTAAACTTCAAACAGGCATAGCACGTATTAATCATCTCCAAACCAACCTCATCTCACCTCTTGACACCTCAAAGCCTATTGAGGTCACAGCTCCAGTGGCGATCAAACCACCTACTACAGATGTCCCCGCCCTCACCGTCGATGGCGAGATTCTCGCCGCCACGCTCTCCGCTCGCTTGGCTCGACTCGACGCAGTCGAGGTGGCAACTGCATCCATTGACCAACTCACCGCGCACAACATCGTCGCCGATACTATCTCCGCCAACCACATCGCAGGCTTAGACGCAAAGATCGCGAGCCTTTCGGGAAAGATTTCCGATCAAGAATTATCCTCAATTACCGATCGCATTAAAAATAGACTCTCCGCGCTCACTGGCACTCTCCCCACCGCCACCGATCTTCCAGTCCCCAGTCCTGCCACCTCCTCCGCCATCGTCGACTCACTTGCTACCACCAACCTCGAGAGTTCAATCGCCTCAGGCTCTGCTATTCTATCCTCGCTCAGCACCGACTTTGCCACCATCAACGGATATTTAGCTGTCATCGGCCAAGCAACTATGACAAATCTAGATATCACAAATATACTCTATACCTCAAATATAGATAGCAAGACCGGTACAATTCATCTCGCCCAAAACACACTGATCGTAGACTCAGCAGGATCAGTAGCAATCAACGGCGATCTCATCGTGACCGGCAAGGTACTAGCCGAATCCGCCTCCCTAAATTCTCTAGAGTTGGGCAACCCTGCCCCTAACGCAGCCGCAGGCGAAGTGGGGTCCGCCCTAGGTAAACTCCTCTCTGTCTACAACGAATCCGGTGTCGCCGTCGCCACTATCGATGCTTCAGGTTCTGCCAATCTTGCTAGTCTCACAACAGGTATGATCACTATTTCCGGTTCCGCCGACGCCACCTCCTCCGCTCTCCTTACCTCCCAGATCAATGCCGGTGCCACCGCTGGCATCTCCACCCTGATATCACCAGATACCGAACTCACCATTGCCACTCCTTACGTCACTAAAGACACGCTCGTCTACCTCACGCCTACCACAAACACTCAAAACAAGGTGCTTTTCGTCAAATCCAAGAATCTTTGTGACACTCTTACCACCTGCGCCCCATCCTTCACCGTCGCCATCGATTCACCCGCTACATCCGACATCTCTTTCAACTGGTGGATCATCCAAGTCAAATAATCCTGTATAATGCAAATATGGACGAGCACAAGCTAGCATCTCTACGAGCATTGATACAGGAGAAGAAATAAAAAAGAAAATAATAGAGTATAGCATCATTGTTCCACAATAGAGTTTCGTTGTGACATAATGTTCATACATGAAAATCATAAGATTTTTTGCGAAAAATTCTCGCCTCCCACTCATCATCTCCTTATCTTTATTAGCCATATTAGGCCCCGTCATCTTCCTCTATTCTCAATACACAAAAACATCCCTAGCCGCTTGGTACAACTCTTCTTGGAGCTATCGCAAAGAATTGGTATTCAACAACGCTACCAGCACCACCAATCTCACCGACTTCCCGGTCATGATCAAACTAACGAGTGCCAACTTCAATTTTTCTACCGCCCAATCTGCCGGCCAAGATATTCGTTTCACCGATAGCGACGGGACTACCTTGCTCTCGTACGAATTTGAGCAGTACGATAGTGGCACAAGTACCGCCACCATCTGGGTCAAAGTCCCTCAGATCAACGCCACCTCCACCACCGACTCTATCTATATGTACTGGGGCAATGGTTCCGCCACCGACGCCCAAGACGCAGACAACACCTGGAATACAAGCTACAAAGGCGTCTATCACCTCTCCGACAACACTACCTCCACTACCGTCTCCGACCATTCCGGCAACGCCAATCATCTGACAGCCTCAGAAAACACCAATAATGGCTTTTATCAAGCCTCTAGTCAAATCGCTGGAAGCATATTGACTGCTGGATCCCCCACATATATTACCGATCAAACTGCTTCAAATATCGCAGAGCTTTACCCAGATATAGCACTAGATAGCTCTGGTTTCCCTGTAATCGTTTATTACGACTCTACAAACGGCAATCTCATGCTTGTGCACTGCAATGACAAAGAGTGCAAAGGAGGAAATGAGACGGTCAACACTATCGTTTCTGTCAACGACCAAGGTGCCTATCCCACAATTCAATTAGACGGTTCCGGTTACCCGATGATAGCCTATCACGATGTCACAGGACTGGATTTAGAGTTCGTTCATTGTAACGATATCAATTGTTCGGGAGGTGACGAAACCTTCACAACTATCGACTCAACCAATAGCACCGGACATTTCCCCAGAATGGTCAAAGACAGTGCTGGCTACCCCGTCATTGCCTACTACTATGCCACTACTGCGGATTTGAAGCTTGCTCATTGTGCCGATACCAACTGTTCTAGTAGTTCAGTCAATGTCGTTGATAATTCTGCCAATAATGTCGGTAATGGATATGGCAATATTGACATTGTCTTAGATGGTTCAGGCTATCCTGTCATTTCTTACTATGACACTACTGCCACCGAGCCCAAAGTCGCCCACTGCAACGATGTCAATTGCGCAGGTAGCAATGAGACCATTTCCTCTCCCCTTACTAGTTTGAATAGATCTCATGGCTCCACTACCGCTATTGAGCTAGATGGATCTGGATTTCCCATGATCGCGTATTTCAATACCACCAACCTTCGCCTAGACTTCGTTCACTGTGACGATGTCAACTGTGCAGGCGATGAGGCCGCGAATGTAGTCACCATTGAGTCCAACTATGGCGACTATCCCAATATGGAAAAAATAGTTCCGGAAATCCCGTTATCATTGCCTCACAAGCTCGTCAAACTCCTCTCGTCTATGTTTGTTCTAGCACTAGTTGTGGCACAGTAACTTCTACAGCAATCGGTGGAGCCAACCAACACAATACCGCCCATATTCGATTCAAGCTCGACGCTAGTAATAATATTTTTGGTGTAGGCTACTCCTATGGCAATACCGCACTTTGGGATGTGCTCTACTTCAACACGTCACCCAAACTCTCTCGAACCTATGATAGTGACTTTGATTTCGGCACTGGCTCGTTTTCGATTTCAACCTGGTTTAAAAGTAGTGATCGAGTGCTTGGTAATACACTCCTTTCTCGTTACGACGCTGATCAAGGATTTGCCGTTCGTGTAAACCACGCCGGTCAGCCTTGTTTTGAGATAGATGATGACGCTACCTGGGGTCCAGATGATTCCGTTTGCTCCTCAGATCCGGCAATTTCTACCGATGTTGGCTCAATCAACTGGATTTACGGTCAAGATATGGAACTAGATAGTAATAACTATCCCGTGATCGTGTACTACGAAGGTAGTACGCAAGATTTAGGAATTATCCATTGCAATGACACTGCTTGTGCTGGAGGAGATGATACTCCTGTTATTCTAGACTCCGCTGGCAATGTTGGTATTGACCATAGTTTGATATTGGATGCCTCTGGTTTTCCCGTCATTGCCTATTATGACACCACCAATACAAGTCTAAAGGTCATTCATTGCGGTAATGCTGGTTGTACGAGTGGCAATACCACTACCACAGTCGACGGGGCAACAATAGATGACATTGGCCGTTATCCCACAATTAGACTCGACGGTTCTGGTTTTCCCGTCATTGCCTATACTGATCTCACCAACACCTCAGTCAAGCTCATGCACTGTAATGATGCAAATTGCTCAGGAGCGAACGAAAGCATTTTTACAGTCGCAAACAATGAGGATGACCGACTAGATGCTGGGACATCCTCACTAAGATTAGACGGATCGGGTTACCCTATGATCGTTTACCGGGATGCCACAAATCTAGATTTAAAATACGTCCACTGCAACGATGTCAATTGTGATACTGCCACTCCCGAAACATTTACCACACTCGCCTCTACTGGAAACATTGGTAATTACGCATCCATTGCGCTTGATGGCAGCGGATATCCCGTTGTCGTCACGATCTCTTCGCCTACAGCAAATGGTCAGATGACGCTTGTCCACTGTGGCAATGCGGATTGCTCTAGTGGCAATGTCACCAACACAATCAATACTCTCAACGGAGGACACACAAATTATCAATTGAATTTAGAAATCAATAGTAGTGGATATCCTGTCATTTTTTATACCCAACTTTCTTCTAGATCGAACATCTTAACCGTCTGCAACGACGTCAACTGTGCGGGTGACAATGAAACACATTCAATTATTCGGGGTAGTACCAATAACTATTATTACCATTCACTGGATTTAGACAGTAACAGTTACCCTGTCATTGGTATGTCTCATAAAGTCCGCGATTTGGATGTCATTCATTTTAACAATACCACCACGTTCACCGAAAGTGGCAACTACGACAACGAAATATGGCACCACTTGGTGGCAGTAAAAAATGGTGTAACATCTATCACTCTCTATCTGGATGGGGTTGCCGTCGCTACGAATTCAGCGCTTACAGCTACTGGAACTTTAACGAGCAACTCCGCAAGCTTAAATCTGGCAGAAAGTCTACAAAATGGACTTTCCACCGAAAACTGGACAGGCTACATCGACGAGGTTCAAATAGACAACACTGCTCGTTCCTCCGACTGGGTCAAAGCCCAGTACCTATCCGAGTCCAACAACTTTATAAATGTGAAGCATACTCAGTACGGCGCGATAAATACTATATTAAGTAGTTACACCAACAACACAGGCGCACTCAAAAACAATCTCATCGCCTACTATAAATTCGACGAAGGCTACGGCACCACAGCCAACAATTCTGGCAGTGTAGGTTCTAGCGCATCTCTCAACCTCACCGGCACTACCCCTCCGCAATGGACCAATAACGGGAAACTTAACAAAGGATTAATCTTTGATGGAGTTACAAGTAGAGCAGAAACCACGTCCACTGCCTTGCAATTTGCATCTGGACAATTCTCCATTTCATTGTGGATCAATCCAGACACATTATCATCAGCATGGAGAAGAGGTATCATTAAATCAGAAACCTATTTAACCAACGGATATAGATTTGGGTTTGATAATGGTGGGTATCCTCGATTTTGGACCAATCAAAGCGGTGGTACACTCACAGGACCAGTCACAACCACACCAATGAAATTAAACGAGTGGAATCATGTAGCCGTTACCTACGATGGCACCACGGCAAAAATTTATCTAAACGGCAAATATGAAAATAGCAGTACTGGTACCTATGTAACCGGCAACTTTATCACCATTGTTGGTAGTTCGGTAAGTGAATATTTTGATGGCACACTCGACGACGTAAAATTTTTTAACGCCGCCCTCACTGCCGACGAAGTCAAACAAGATTACAACCAAAAATCAGTCATCTCTCTCGGCTCGCTTTCCGACACCTCAGCTCTCACAGGCGGATCGGTGGCCAGCACTTCCGCCTCCGCTCAGTACTGCGTCCCAGGGTCATCCGACCCCTGTTCCCCTCCATTAGCCGAGTGGAAATTTGAAGAAGGTAGCTACACCAATGACTGTTCTACAAACACCGTCTTTGATATATCCTCAAATGCTTTACATCTCACGTCTTGCCCTGCCAGTACCGGACCTACCTCAAAAAATCTCGGAAAAATCGGCGGGGGCATCTATTTAGACGGGACCGACGATGAGCTCAGATCTGCTAGCACCACCCTCGAATTGACTGGCGCAATCACGCTGGAATCATGGGTCAAGCTTTCTTCACTCACAAACTCTGCTGATCCTATCATTATCAACAAATCAAACAACAACAGTGGGTATGGCCTGGAAATAGGCTTTTCATCTCGTATTCCCAAATTTAGAGTAGGTAATGGTACTACATACAGCGTCTTATCAGCTACTACCACTCTCAACGACAATGTCTGGTATCACGTCACAGGTCGACTCACAAGTGGCGGTGTACAAGAAATATATGTCAACGGGAAACTCGAAGCCAGCACCACGATCACCGGCTCACTTGCCACAGCCGTTGGGCAGACATTTCGAGTCGGATATCGCAGTACAGGGCAATATCTCAACGGTGTTATCGATCAAGTTCGCATCTACAACTACGCCCGCACCCCCGCCCAAATCGCCTGGGACTACAACCAAGGTGATCCTGTCAGTCACTACAAACTCGACGACTGCACTGGATCCACCCTCAACGACTCTTCTGGCAACAACAACCCCCTCACCATTACCATTGGCGCTACCGGCTCTCAAACAACTACTGGCACCTGCACCACATCAGGTGCATGGTTCAACGGAGCCACCGGCAAATACGCCTCATCTCTCAACTTTGACGGCACCGACGACTACGCCAGAGACAGCAGTTACACCTATGATCTACGTGATCGTTTTACTCTGGCGACCTGGGTAAAAAGTAGCTCTATGTGCTCCGCTTCCCACTACCTTGTGGAGTTAGAGTATGGTAAACCATTACTCTGGACTGGAGGTGGGGGATGTACAGCCAATGTCACCATGAGAAATTCTACTGACACAAATTGGAATTCATTCACTGGCACCACATATCTCACAGATAACACTTGGTATCATTTAGCTACCACTTACGATACCACCACAGGCTCTGTCAAAATTTATGTCAATGGCAAGCTAGAGAGTACCAATACTCACACCTCACAAGGTGGAACAGCTGCTACATCACTCAGTATAGGTGGCAGGTCGACAGTTTATTTTCCCGGTCAGCTAGATGATGTCCGCATCTACAACTACGCTCTCACAGACGCCCAAATCAAGATGCTTTACAACCAAAGCTCGGCCGTCCGTTTTAATCCATAAGTGTAATATCCCACAACACTCAAATTATGTTTTAATAGTAGTAGTATGTTAAAGAAAAACTATGGTTTTACCCTGATAGAAGTCCTCATTGTCATCGCTATCATTGGCATTATCACCCTCGCAGTCATTTTTAGTATCATGCAAAATCTAGCCAAATCTCGCGACACCAAGCGCAAAGCCGATATCGCGCGCATCAAGACAGCTCTCGAAGATTATTACGCTGATAATCAAGAGTACCCCACTGCCAATCTTTTAGATAGTTGCAGTTCTAGCGAGCTTTCGCCTTATCTCTCCAGCTTGCCTTGCGACCCAAAAACCAAACAACCATACTGCTATATCTACGATGCCAATGCTCCAGTAGGTCAAAATTTTCGCCTTCTGGCGACGCTTGAAAATCAATCCGATGAGATTATTACCCAGCTTGGATGTAACAACACCACAACGTATTGCGGCTACGAAACTACGTGCGCCGTCTATGGTACAGGATACAACTACGGCACAAGCTCCAGCGATACAACAGTCTTAAACCCCAATCCAGAATCTGGGTCAGGTGGCAGTACCACATCCTCCACTACACCATCTCCTAGCTCGACCGCTGGTCCACTTCCTTCTACTACACCAGGTATATATGCCTGCAGTCCAGACAGACATTGTCGCACATACGACAATCCCACACTCCCTCCACACAACTGCCCTATCACCTGGAATGTTTCCAACTGCAACAACTATTGCGACTCAGTCCCCGACTACGGACTTTGTGCCGACTAAATACCTATCAACCAACTATGTTCTTTGCCACAACCAATGCTATATACTACAAATAGATATGCAAAAAATAATTTTCTTAACCCTATTATTTACTACTCCCCTTTTCTTTTACACCGGTACTGCCAATTTCTTTAGTACCCCCAAACAACTCCTCCTTTTCTTCCTCCTCTTACTTACACTTCTTGACATTGCGATCACTAGCTTCTCCACCCGCAAAATCGCACTCAGCACCCACAAGTTGCGTTTTGGCTTGCTAGCTTTCTCAGCAGTAGTGATCCTGAGTATGATGTTGCACCCCACCAATCGACTCGAGGCTATTATTGGTCCTGGCAGTCTCTACCTCACTCTCGCGTTTTTGAGTTACCGTCTCACCACCATCAATGACAAAATATTCAAACACAATCTCCTATTAGCTTTTTTTTCCAGTGGTGTCGTCCTTGCCCTGCATACTTTACTCCAGCTCACAGTGCTTCACAAAGCTAGCTTCCTTCCAGCATACATGCAATCACGCGCTTTCACGCTAACTGGCAATGTTTTCACTACTGAGCTCATTCTTGCCATTACTCTTATTAGCTCATTGTTCCTCACTATCAAATCCCAGCTCCTCCGCAACTTCTCCTATTTCGTAGCCGGTCTTACTTTTTTTGCCCTAATTGCCCTTGGTTCCTTGCTCCTGCCGGAGGGAGAATTGGCCCTCAAGTTGCTCCCCATGTCTGCGTCCTGGAGTATCGCCCTAGACGCCATGAAAAATCCTCGCTCCTTCTTTGTTGGGATTGGTCTCACATCCTTCCCCATTTTTTACAACTCAGTCAAGCCTCTCTTTCTCAATACCACTGCGTTCTGGAACACTATCCCCAATGGATCAGGTTCTCAATTCCTAGAAATTCTCACTACCTTGGGAGTTTTAGGTTTTATCAGTTTCCTCTACATTGTTATTCTTGGTCTCAAAAATCACTCAACCGACGTTCTCACTGAAACTTTCAAAATCATCGCAGGTACTACTACCCTTGCCCTCATCTTTACTCCTGGCTCTATCCCTCTACTTACCATATTATTTATCTCTCTTGCCGTTGCATCATCCAGTGACCCCCACACAGTAGAGTTGCCCAATTCCCTCCATGTTGCTGTTGCGCTTATTACCATCACGACGCTTGGTGTCTTTTCTTACTACAGTTACAAACTCGCCCTCGCTGAATCTAAAATTAGAGCCGCCCAACTCGCCCTCGTCGCCAGCGACGGCAAATCACTTTATGAAAACACCCTTACAGCCATGCAATTGATGCCATCCATGACTAGCTATCGCTTGTCTTACGCCCAAGTCAATCTATCTCTTGCTACCGCCCTCTCACAAAAAGAATCTCTCACCGACACCGAGCGCAACACCATCACCCAACTCATCTCCCAAGCCGTCAGTGAAGCCAAGGTGGCAGTCAGTTTGAGTCCCAACAACTCGCTCACCTGGCAAAATCTCGGCAACATATATCAAAAACTCATCAATGTCGGCACTGGTGCGGATCAGTTTGCCCTCGAGTCATACGCCCAAGCAGTCAAACTAGATCCCGCAAGCCCTACCTTACGTATCGAGTATGGTGGTCTACTCTACCAACTCGCGCTCGCCCAAAAAGAAGACAAAGCCAAGCAGTCATCTTACTTGGCTCAAGCTCAAAACGAATTTCAAACCGCTATTCAGCTCAAGCCAGATTACGCCAATAGCTACTACAACCTCGCCAAACTCCTTGAATCAGTCGGAGATTTCAATAATGCTTACCTCGTCCTACAAAAAGCCATCTCACTGCTCGGCCCAGACAACCCCAACCTAGGCAAAGCCACCTCAGAACTTGACACTATTAAAACCAAGATGGAAAAAACCAACCCCAAGTCATCTCCAACAGAGTCGCTCAACAACACAAAAGAAATCGTGCCAGCAACCAATGTCCCCGTCTCAGAAGAATCGACCATTTCCACTCCATCTCCTCTACCTACCCCACTTGAAGGTGGTCCCGTCGATTTACGTGAATCATTATGAAAACAACTGCAATCATTGCCAGTTTATTCTTGGTCTTAGGAATCTTTTTTTATACCCTGTTTCCCACTACCCCAAGCTCAAATCATATTGCCCAAGTCAGTACGTCTACCGCACCCATCACTGGTACCTTTATCTCTTTTCCATGGAGCAAAGCTCGCAATTTCTCACCACAACAATGGGAGAAAGAATTCAAAGATATGGCTCAAATTGGCATAAAAAATGTCATTGTTGCTGGAGTTCATGTTGCAAATTATTCACAAGTTCAAGACGGCACATATTACGCTCACCTTGACGCTATCTTCACCAATGCTACTCACACAAACATGACTGTTTATATTTCACCTGTAGATTACAACAATTACTACACAAGCACAGAAAATCGCACCAGACTCATTGACCTGTCAAAACAGTATGCACTAGAAATAAAAAATCGCGGATATACCAACAAATCTGAATTTGCAGGATGGTATGTACAAGAAGAAGCGTTACTTAATGTAGATTATAACGATTACTCAAGCTGGAAAGTATTGGCTGATTACTACAAATCACTAACCCCCAATAAAAAAGTATTGACAGCGCCTTACTACTTAGCTCCTTGTTACCCCGGTCGATTTCGTTGTAACAATCAATGGTGGCCAAATAAAAATCCTACAGAAATGGCTGCCAACGCAAAAAAATTTATTGAGAACACAAATATTGACATTCTTGCAGTACAAGATGGAGTAGGAGCTTCAGGCATTACAATTGCCGAACTTAATGAATTTTTACCTGCCATGAATCAAGCCATCATTAGTGCTGGAAAGGAGTTTTGGGTAGATGCCGAAATATTCCGTTATACTCCAGATCATTCGACTTTTGTGCCAGCTTCGATTAACTCTTTGACTGCACAACTCACAGCTCTTCAAAACTACCCTATTACAATCTGGATCTACGACTTTATGTCACAACAAAACGATACTGCCAGCCAAGATCTATTCACAGCATATCTTCAACATTACAATATTTTGCCATCAGCTCCCATGTATTACTATCACACGCAAAACAAAGCTTGTGGTCAAACCATCTCTAGCTATTCTGACGTAGCCACCTGTCAAACCAATCTTGGGTTATACATGTCTGGTCAAACTACTGGCATCTGCTACCCTACCCTTACCGAGTGTCAGACAGCTCACCCACCCCTTAAACGTGGCGACTTAAATAGCGATAGTAAAGTCGATATCTTCGACTTCAATCTCTTAATCTCCAAATTTGGCAATCCCTATACCATCTTCGATTTCAACGATATAGTTGTGAACTTTGGTAAATAAGTCATAATAAATTTATGAAAAAAACAAAATCCAAAAGTAATCGATTTATTATTTTTACTACAATTATTTTACTTTCTCTTGGTATTTTCACTTATCTCAAACTCACTCCCCCCTCTACTCCAGTCTCAATCAACGAAGTTACTCCATCTGGGACAGTGAGACTATCCTTCAATCCCCCTGGCTCTACACTGATCATCAATCAAAACAATACTATTACCATAGCCATAGACACTACCACCTCTAAAGTGACCGTTGCGACTGTCGTCGTCAATTATGATCCCACCAAAGTAGCTATCTCATCGATCACACAAGGCAGTTTCTTCCCCAATGTCTTGGTTGCACCTACCGTAGCCAATGGCAGGGCCTCGTTTACCTACTCATCTCCCGTTGCGCTCAACTCAGGGATACAAGGGTCTGGCATTATCGCCACCTTACACGTCAAACCTCTCTCCACTGCGCCATTTACACTTACATTTGACACCGGCACTCTCGTAGCCGCCCAAGAACAAACTGGCAACGTGTTAAAAACTGCCAATCCTCAGACTTACGACCCCGCGCTCCCAATCGACGGTGGTTGGAGCGACTGGAGCGCGAAAAATACTGCCTGTGGAATATCTGGCACCCAGACTCGTACTTGCACCAACCCCGCTCCCGCCAATGGTGGTTTAAACTGCACAGGAGCCAACACTCAAACCTATACCAATGCACCTTGTCCAATTCCTGGCGACCTCGATTTCAATAACCGTGTAGATTTATTTGATTTCAACCTTCTTATTGCCAAGTTCCACAATCCCTACACTATTTTTGATTTTAATAATATAGTATTAAATTATGGCAAAACACAATAAACACAAAAAACACAACCATTTTGTTACTGCCTTGCTTATTCTAGGCGTCATTTCCATCCTTACTGTGCTATATTACCTCCTCCCAAAGCGACAAAATGCCGAAATATTTGTCGTCGGTACAGAGTCTGGCACTGTCAATTTAGCCCTTACCCCCTCATCTCTAGACTCTCTCCCCAATGTTGAGTCTACGCTCACGTTATCCATCGATGCAGGCAACTCTCACGCCACTGCCGCTCAAATAGAACTCGATTATGACGCCAGTAAAATTGGCACACCCATCATTACTCAAGGCGACTTTTTCCCCACAGTCATTTCTGCCGTCACACTAGACAACAACAAAATCAAATTTACTTACTCCTCAGAGGTAGCCGCCAACTCCGCTAAAACCGGATCTGGAACCCTAGCCACTATCAAAATCAACCCAATTACTGCCGGCACCTCTACCTTATCATTTACCGAAAACACCATGATCTCTACTACCGAGTCACAAATCAATAGTCTCAAGACTGTCACAAACGCTACAATCAACATCACCAATTCCTTGCCAGATGGCTCTCCCACCTCTTCCCCTACCTCCTCCCCCACCTCCTCCCC
>Ga0233425_10000910_pt1 | contig 70909 bp, 60 predicted proteins | sample Watercolumn_Towu_2_FD_181712 | JGI IMG/M metagenome (GOLD analysis project Ga0233425, IMG submission 181712) | Freshwater microbial communities from Lake Towuti, South Sulawesi, Indonesia - Watercolumn_Towuti2014_140_MG | ecosystem: Environmental > Aquatic > Freshwater > Lake | place... | reverse complement strand
ACCTCGACGGCCCGCTGCCTCCCCCCGCGGACCGTTCCTACCGCGAATCGGGCACGACCGAATACCTGCATCGCTGGGACCAACTCGTCGGCGGCCTCGCCCGCGCGGGATTCCTCATCGAAGACCTCCGCGAACCCTACCGCGGCGACGACAAAGCCGCCCCCGGCCACTTCGGCCACCGCGGCCTGTTCATCCCGCCGTACGTGCGCCTGAAAGCCCGCCGCCTGCCGCGGACGCAATCGGCAGTTGTCAGCGAACCGCCGCCGATGCTTTGGACGCCCGATGCGTGATCGCGACCGCTTGCGTTCCGAGATCACAAACCGAACGTGTGGCGAAGTGCCGTCTCCACGGCGGCCATGTCCGACCAGCGTCCGATCACTCGATCGAATTCATGATCGAAGATCGTCGCCAGGTTGTCGGTCATGATGACCGAATCGGTCATCGTAGACATCCATTTCCGGTCGGTCCCAATCTTCGGCAAATGTTCGTAGCCGACCCCTCAGGCCAGCGGCCTGAGTCTCGTCGATACCGTGGGAACGGAGGTCAACTGAGGTCGGTGGGACAAAGGTCACAATCACCCGCGACTCTTGGACGCCGGATGGCACCTCCAGCAGTTCGATTTTGCCGTCGCGAAAGACGCCCTCAACTGCGTTCAACATGGGGTTGCCTCGTCAGTGAATTCAGGTTAATCACGATTCCTGGCGGATGTGATGAGATTCTAAATCGGATTTCGACGTTGCAATAGGGCAAACACCTGACCGCCGCCTGCCGAGAACGCAAATCGTCGCCGATGCCGGGCGACCACCCCCTTCTCTGGACACCGTAACCCGTATGATCGTCAGCATCGGCCATCGTATCGGTCGCATGGGGATCAGAAGGGGAGTTAAGCCGTTGAATTCCGGAACAGTTGTGGTCCACAATTTGCCTAGCGCCAAACCAGAGTTAGGTTTTGTGATGGCTAGCAACATGACGAGCATCGTATTTCGCGCTCCAGCAGTTGTTGAACTGCATCCCACTGCGATGAAGTACCTGCATTCTCGATTGCGTATATGGCTCCATTCGTTGGTGGCAGCGACAGTCGTCCTCAGCATCCAGCAAGATTCTCTGCTTGCCCAATCCATCGCCAGACCGTACAGGCTCCCGGCAGGTGTGACTCCGAGCCAACAGGTACGGGAGTTGACGGTACCTGATTGGTCCAATTCTGAAACGTATTTCGGTCCTGTGTTGGGCGGTCCTGCTGTGGGTGCGAATCGTGCAAAAAATGATTACTGGATCGTGAGCAACAATAACAACCTTGCCGACATGCGCAGGGAGAAACCGAGGCTTGAATATTATTGGTGTTGGGATCAGGCAAACAATAATCCCGGAATCTTGCCAACAGACAGACTTTGGAAACTGAACGAAGCCAGCTTCACAAACTGGATGGATAAAAGCGCGCCACTTTGCGTGGTCGTATTTGGTGCCTGCACCAACTTTGACGCGATCGCTAAGAGAGCACCTGCGATGAGTAGATGGTTGCGCTCGGAGTCTCAAGGCCAACCGTTGAATATCGTGTTCTTTTCGTGGCCGAGCGCTAAACTCCTCCCAAGAAGCGACATCGTTCCTATCGAGCCGTTGCTGATTCCCGCTGGTGTCTTCATCCTCGATCGCCGGAGTGAGTACCAGGGACTTTTAATTGCCGAAATGCTCTCGCAGTTGCCGGATCAACGACAAGTCTGCTTGATTGGCCACAGTTACGGAGGCCGCGCGGTGCTGTCGACGCTGCATCTGATGGAAGGCGGCAAGATCACGAATCCGATTACCAAAGAAAACTTCCGTCTGAGAACGCGACTGTACGATGAGTTTCGTGCCGACAAACTCAACGGGCAAGGACGAACGATCCGCGTGGTGCTGATGGCTGCGGCTGTTGATCACCATTGGCTGAACCCGGGGCAGCGTTATGACGGGGCACTTTCGCGTATTGATCGTTTGCTCAATCTTCAAAATCCGAACGACTTGGTCCTTGGGTTGTATTCGATCAGGCATCCGTGCGCAACGCTTGCGATGGGAGGCCCTGGTTTGTACTGGAGTGACCTCTCACAGCTTGATGTCTCCCAAAGAGCGAAAATAGAACAGGACGATCTGTCCGTGCTGGGTGATAGCTTGGAGCAAGATGATATCTGCCTTCCAATCGGAACGAAGCATGATGTCAGATGTTTCTACGAACACCCTGACATCCAAAGAAAACTGAAGCGCTACCTCTTTTTCAGGGATGCACCAGTAGTTGCTAGGCCATCTGGATCGGGCAACTCGGCGGTTGACCAAACGAGGCAAACTCGGATCACCCCCCAAGGAAAGCCGAGACCACTTCGGTCGTCGCTGACCTCAACGATTGTTTCCAAGGGTGAGCAGACAACTCCCATTCGCCGCCCGCGATTCCCAGAGTGGTAACTTCTGTTTTCCTAGCTGGCGATTCGTCGCATTCGCACCTTTCGATGTTCCATCGACATCGAGTTCGTGAGTAAAATCAGGCCGACGCAACTCTACCACTGCTGATGAGACTTTGAGAACGAATTATGTCCACGAAAGAAGCTGTCATCGAGATGATCCGACGCCTGCCGGACGAGGCGACCGTCGAAGACATCATGACGGAATTGACCTTCCGCCGAAGTGTTGAGGAGGGACTGCAACAGCTCGATGCCGGGCAGGGTGTCCCACACGACGAAGCCAGGCGGAGGTTCCCAGACGTCGTTGCTGCACTCGATGAACTCGCACAACTCCCGGCGAATTGGGATTCCTACGGGGCAGGCACAATCCGGCATTCGAGCCTGCTGGCGACTCTCGAATTGCTCCTTCGCATCATGCGAGAAAACACGCCCATGCCCGCACTGGTTCCCACGAATCGGCGGACCATCCTCGTGGAATGGCATACGCGGGGCATTGATCTCGAAGTCGAAGTACATGGCTCGGATCGGTTGCACGTGGCGTTCGAGGATTCCCGCGATGGGACGGAATGGGAAGCGGAACTCGGTTCCGATCTCACGCGGTTGGTCGAGTGCATCGAGCGCCTGTCGAAACGGGATTGAGCGAGACGGTGAATGGCGAACGACCAATTCACGGACGACTCGTCGATTCCCGACGACGCAAGGCTTTGGCGACGTGTCCCGCCGTGGCACTTCATCTTCGATGACAATCTTGGTCGAGTCCGTCCGTCGAAGGCTGCGTTCGACGACGATGAGAACGGTTCTCCGATGTCGGTAGTCCTGGCTGATTTGGTCTTGGAATCCGGCAGAGGGCCAGAGCACATTCTGATCGGTCACGATCGGTTCGCGCTGGCCGAAATCACGGCTGGTCTCGCTCGTTCAAAGCAACAGGGCATTGTCCGAGACCCTGTTCCCGAAGAACCAACTCACGCCCTCGTGTTCGGAAAGAAAACTGCTTCGGTAACCCGTGCGTTGGCGAAAGGCTCTGTGTGGGTCGTTCCACCGCCTGCCGGTTCCCTGCCGCGCCAACCGTAGGCGAAGCATCTTGCCTCGTTTCTTCCCTTTGCGGTACAACTCCCGCCCCGTTGGAGTTCTGTAGGTCAGGCTTTCCAGCCTGACGTCCGTCGATTGGATTTCGGCGCGAACGAGTCAGGCTGGAAAGCCTGACCTACGGGTGCGGTCCATCTTGAGAGGCACGGATGCTTCACCGATTGCGACGCTGGCTTTGTCCGGACTTGGCGATTGACCTCGGGACCGCGAACACATTGGTCGCGGTGCAAGGGGTCGGCATTGTCGTGGACGAACCGTCGGTCGTGGCCCTGCAAAAGGGGACGCGGAAGGTGCTGGGGCGCGGCACCGCCGTCGGCAAACTCGCCAAGCAGATGCTCGGCAAGACGCCCGATTCGATCACCGCCGTGCGGCCGATGCAGGACGGAGTCATCACCGACTTCGAGCTGTGCGAAGCCATGCTGCGGTATTTCATCCAGAAGGCCGTTCGCAAGTCGCACGGCCTGCGCCCGCGAGTCGTCATCGCGGTCCCCGGCAGCATCACGCCGGTCGAAAAGCGGGCGGTGTTCCACAGCGCCGAACGAGCTGGCGCCGGGCAGGTGTATCTGATCGCGGAATCGAAGGCGGCCGGGATCGGCGCCGGGCTGCCGATTTCCGAACCGATGGCCAGCATGGTCTGCGACATCGGCGGCGGCACGACCGACGTCGCCATCTTCAGCCTCGCCGACATCGTCGCCAGCCGCTCCATCCGCATCGCCGGCGACGAAATGGATGACGCCATCATCGAATACCTCAAGCAACACTACTCGCTCCGCGTGGGCCCGCAGGTCGCGGAGCAGCTCAAGATCGAACTTGGCTCGGCGTACCCGCTCGATCAGGAATTGACCGGCGACGTGCGGGGCATCGACACGATCAGCGGCGTGCCGCGCAAGGCGATCGTCACCAGCGAAGAAATCCGCGACGCCCTCCATGAACCACTCGACGCGATCCGCAACTGCATCAAATCGGTCATCGAACAGTGCGACCCCGAACTCGTGGCCGATCTCGTGGACAACGGCATCGTCCTGACCGGTGGCGGCGCCCTGCTGCGCGGTCTGAATCTGTACCTCAGCGAACAACTCAACGTCCCCGTCCGCGTGGCCCACGACCCTCTGACCACGGTGGCGCGCGGCACGGCAATCTGCCTCGATCACCTCGCGCAGTGGCGAGACAGTTTGGACGTGGGGGAGGGATGAACGGGATTGCCGATTGTCGATTTGCGATTGCCGAATGATTCAAAAGTTGTCCCAGCGGCATTCGCAACCAATCGGAAATCGGCAATCGGAAATCGGCAATTCAATGTCACGCGATCAAAACACATCAGTGTGGTTCGCCGTCGCACTGTGCTTCGTGGGCGGATCACTGATCCTCTGCCCCGCCAACGTGACCGACGCCATCCGCGCCACGGTTCACGACCTGACTCGTCCCGGCCAGCTTGCCGTCCGAACGGTGGCCGACGCGGCAGCAAATCACATCCCGCTGGCGAGCGGGGGCCTTGAGGCCCCTGATCAACCCGCAACCGATCGTCATCTGCTCGCCCGTATTACGACCCTCGAATCCAAACTCCGAGAACTCGCCGTCGTCAATTTGCATCTGCAAGACGAAGTCGAAGCCGCCCACTTGCTCGCCCGCCAGCGAATCGCCTCGTCTGACCCGCCACCGTTGCTGCGACCTGAACTCGTCACCGCGCGGGTGATCGGCGAGGAAACCCTCCGCCCGTGGCAAGGCCGAGCACTCCTCGCGTCCGGTTCCACCCACGGCGTGCCGGACGGCGCGATCGTACTCGCGGACGAAGGCCGCACGCTGCTGGATGTCGGTGCCGACCGGCAACTGACCAGCGGCGAATCCGTCTTCGCGGGGCGCACGGTGCTGGGGAAGATCATCAAGGTCACGTCGTTCACGAGCACCGTGCAGCGCGTCACCGACCGCGGCTACCGCGGCGCCGCGCGGCTGTCTCGCGAAACGGCCGACGGCAAACTCGTCTTCGGTCAGGCGGGGACTCTCGAAGGGGACGGCAGTGACCTCTGCCGCCTGAAACTGATCACCGAACCGGTCAACGTCGGCGACCACGTCTACACCGCCAACACCGACGGCATCCTGCTGCTGCCCATGTACTACGGCCAGGTCACGCGCGCCGAACTCAAACCAGGCGCGACCGAGTGGGAAATCCAAATCCGCCCCGCCCCCGTCCCCGATCGGCTGACGATCGTGCATGTCCTCCGCACGGCCGCCAATCCGGCGCGGGTGTCGGCGAACTGAGTCGGAGACGAACGAGGGAGGATTGAGGATCGAAGTTGGAAGATGGTGGATCGTGGCACCGGCGTCTCGCCGGTGGAAACAGGTGTGACATGAAAGTGATTGGCTTGACCCTCTGGACCTACGCCGCGTTCGCGCTCCACGCGGGCCTCGGCAGTGACGTGGCCTACGGTCCGTCCCGTGTTCACGTCCCCTGGCTGCTGCTGATCCCGACCGTGATCCGACTCACCGAACGAGACGGCTTGCTTGTCGCGGCAGCGTGGGGGTTGCTCGCCGACTGCCTGACATCGTCGCCGTTGGGGATCGAGCTCATCGGCTTCACGGTCGCGGCCACCGTGATCCAACGGCTGCGGAGGCTGAACGCACCGCGATCGCTATTCGCGACCGCGCTGCTCACAGCCGGAGTCGTCTCCGCCGAAGTCTTCGCAGCGGACGCGTCACGACTCACACTGGCTGGCATACCGATCGACGCGGCCGAACTCGCAGTCCGGTCGCTCGCCACCGGCACGGCCACGGCGGGCGCGGGGTTCGTAATCGGATGCATGACGCGGCTTGTCTGGCGGCGACGGGCGAATACAAACGACGCGCGGTCGGGCACAAATGTCGTGACCAACCGCTGGCGGATGCTGACGGGGTAGAAATTGAACAGAAGGAAACGAAGGGAACGAAGGTTGGAATGAACTTGGACGATAAGTCGGCTGGACGTGACATTACATTTCTTTGTTCCCTTCGTTGCCTTCTGTTCCAATTCCACGATGCAACATGCTCAACCGTGCGACCAATCCGTTGGCGTCTGAAACTCTACCGCGAACCGGCGGGCCGGCGTGGATGCCGGACGGGCGGCTGGCGGTGATGTTCGGCGTGGTCGCGGCGGCGTTGATCGTCATCGCCGGGCGGATGGTCCACGTGCAGGCGTTTCTGACCGACGAGTACGTGGCCGAGTTGACGAAGACGCGAGAGAAATTCGAGCCGATCCCCGCGCTCACCGGTCGAATCCTCTCGGCCGAAGGGATCGAGCTGGCTCGCGACGTGCGAATCTACAACGTGACGGCTCACTACCGGTGGCTCGAAATGCCCCCGGACGAAAAATGGCTCCGCGGCGAAGCCTTGTCGCGGCTCGATCCGAAGGCCCGCAAGAACCCGGACCGCGTGCGAGCCGAAATGGATCGCGTGCTGGCTCAGCGTCAGCAAATGTGGGAGCGGCTGGCGGCGAGCGTCGGTGGCGTCTCACAACGAGACGGGGCGAGTTCACAACGAGACGGGGCGAGCGGGGGCCGTGAGGCCCCCGAGTTGAGCGACCATACTCGAACCAAGGAAGACTCAGGGGGCTTACGCCCCCCGCTCGCCGACGAGAAAGCTTTTCAAAATCTGATCGCCCAGCGGGCCGCGATTCAGCAGCGAATCGACCGCATGTACCGCGACGTGGCCGAGCGGCTCGCCGCGCGGCGGGCGGAGGCGGAACAGGCCAGCATCGCGACGTCCGGCACCGAGGCCGCGTGGTACGAGCGGGCGGCGGACGCGGTCCATGTCGCGTTCACTACGCCGCCGCAACGCGGGACGTATCCCGATTTGGAAATCGAGGAGCAGCTCGCGTATCACACAGTCCTCGCGAACGTGCCGCACGACGTCGCCGTCGAAATCGAATCGCACCCGGAGCGGTACCCCGGCCTGCGGATCGAACGCGCCACGCGACGCGAGTACCCGCACGGTCGGCTGGCTCCGCACATCGTCGGCTATCGGCAACCGATCTCCGCCGAAGAGTTGGTTCGGCGGCGGATCGAGTTTCCGGATGGCGACCCGTTGGACTACGAGGCCGATGACCGCGTGGGCGTCGCCGGGCTGGAGCGGCAATACGAACGGCACCTGCGCGGGCTGCGAGGCCTCCGAAAACTCGTGGTCAATCGGCGTGGCGAAGTGCTTCGCACCGAGATCGTGCGGCAGCCGCGAGACGGCCGCGACCTGGAGTTGACTCTGCACGCGGGACTGCAAGCGGCGGGCGAGCGGTTGCTGGACGAGGCGTTGTCGGACGACGAACCGCTCGACGAAGTCACTGGCAAGCCGCTCCCTGTGCCTGTCGGCGGAAGTTTGATCGCGCTGGATGTGCGAACGGGGGCCGTGCTGGCGGCGGTGTCGGCTCCGGGATTCGACGTGAACGACATCATCGGCCACGACGCGGCGGTGTGGGAGCGCATTCAAGCCGACCGACGCAAGCCGCTGTTTTCTCGCACGACGCACGCGGCGCTTCCGCCGGGGTCCGTGTTCAAAGTCCTCACCGCCACGGCGCTGCTTCAGTCGGGCATCATCCAGCCGGAGCGCGACTATTTTTGCCAGGGCTACCTGAACGAACCCGAGCGTTACCGCTGCATGGTGTTCACGACGCACGGCGTCGGTCACGGCGACTGCGACCTCGTGGCCGCGCTGGCCCGGTCGTGCAACGTGTACTTTTTCGCCGCCGCGCGCCGAGCCGGTTCGTCTGACGAGTTGCTCGACTGGGCGACACGATTTGGTTTCGGTCAGCCCACGGGAATTGATTTGCCGGGCGAATCGCGCGGGCACCTGCCGCAACCGCGCACGCGAACGGGACGCCGCGCGACAGGCGTCGTCGATGGCGAAACGCTCGGCCTCGCAATCGGTCAGGCCACGCTGACGGTGACGCCGCTGCAGGTCGCGCGGATGATGGCGACGGTCGCGAACGGCGGGCAGCTCGTCACGCCGCATCTGGCCGAAGCCGCCGGCCCGACGGTCGTCGGTGGCGATGCCTCCGACACCACCGGCAACTCGCTCGCCGAGACCGTTCCCGACGCGCGGCCAATCTCCGACCTTTCGCGCGGAACGCTCGACTGGGTGCGACGCGGATTGCGGCAGACCGTCGAGCATCCGCAGGGGACCGGATTCAAAACCGTACGGATGAAAGAAGTCGCGATCGCGGGCAAGACGGGCACCGCTGAAACCGGCGGCGGTCGGCCGGACCACGCCTGGTTCGCGGGGTACGCTCCGGCCGACAACCCGCGAGTTGCCTTCGTCGTGGTCCTCGAACACGCCGGCTCGGGTGGTCACGCCGCCGGCCCCGTGGCGCGCAAGCTGGTCCACGCGCTGCTCGACCACGGCGTCCTCTCGCCGCGCGCCGCGACGCCGAGCGCGAACTGAAAAGCTTATCGACGCAAAGTCGCGAAGGCGCAGAGAAACGCAAATGAAGTGGTCGGGATTGATCGAAGGTTCGCCCGTCGAAGGTCGAGGCGGGCAGGCATGAAAACGAATGTTGTCGTTCTCTGCGATTCTTTGCGACTCGGCGACTTTGCGTCAAATCGTTGCCATCGTGGTTTCGATGGCCGCCGCTGAGTATTCTGATCTGATCGCTAAGGGCGGCCCGGTCACAAGAGCCGGGGCTACCGATCGCCAACTGAGGAGGTTCACCATGCGCAGGATGTTCGCGGGTTGGTTGTGTCTCTCGTTGATCTCGATCGCATCGGCTGCCGACTGGCCGCAGTACAAGGGACCGCGGCGGGATGACATTTCGACGGAGACTGGGCTGCTCTCCAAGTGGCCGAACGGCGGGCCGTCCTTGCTCTGGACGTACAAAAATGCGGGCGTGGGATATTCGGGGATGGCGGTGGTCGGTGACCGGCTGTTCACGATCGGGGGGCGAGGCGACACGGAGTTTGTGATCGCGGTGGACACCAAGACGATCCGCGACGGATCGGTGTCCGACGCGTGGGCGACTTCGGTCGGGCGGCTGTTTGATTTCCCATCGAACAACTGGAGCGCCGGGCCGAGCGCCACGCCGACCGTGGACGGCGAACTCGTGTTCGCCCTCGGCGGCAACGGTGACCTCGTGTGCGTGCAGGCGGCCGATGGCAAGGAACGCTGGCGAAAGAATCTTCCCAGCGAACTCGATGCGCAGGTCAATCCGATCGGTGGTGGGCCGAAGAACCTCGGCTGGGGTTTCACATGGTCGCCGCTGGTCGATGGCGACAAGCTGATCTGCGTTCCCGGCGGGCCGAAGGGGACGCTGGCGGCGCTCGACAAGAAATCGGGCGACGTGCTGTGGCGGAGCAGCGAAGTGAAGGATCAAGCGGCGTACACATCGCCGGCCGTGGCGGAGATCGACGGAGTGCGGCAGTACGTCGTGCTGACGAACTTTGGCGTGTTCGGCGTCGATGCGAAAGACGGCCGCGTGCTGTGGAACCATCGCCGCGAGCGGCCGTACGGGACCGAAGTCGTCAACTCGCCGATCGTCCGCGGGTCGCTCGTCTACACGACGGTCGGGGCAGGGCAGACGTGCGACCTGCTGCGCATCGAACGAGACGGCGACAGATTCAAGGCCGCACCGGTCTGGAGCAACCGCAACATGCTGAACCATCACGGAAACGTGGTGCTGATCGGCGACCATGTGTTCGGTGCGTCCGACGGCCGGGGCTGGACGTGTCAGTCGTTTGCGACGGGCGAAACCGTCTGGATGGAGCGAGCCAAGCTGCCGCCCGGTTCCGTGACTGTGGCCGATGGTCGGCTGTACTGCTTCAGCGAAGGAGACGGCACGACGGCGCTGGTCGACGCGAGCACGTCGGGTTGGAAAGAATCGGGCCGCTTCCGCATCCCCGAGCGATCGGCCTCGCGAAAGCCGAGCGGTCAGATTTGGACGCCTCCCGTCGTGTCTGGCGGCAAACTGTTTCTGCGCGATCAGGAATTCGTGTTCTGTTTTGATGTGAAGTCGCTGGAGTGATCGCACGCAACGGGATCGCATTGTTTAGCCGCAACGCCGCAGGCGTGCGCGCCGCCGGTTGATATCGGTTTCTGGGAGCGCAGGCGCTCACGCCTCCGGCGTTGAGGCTAAACGATTCAAAGTCGCAAGGTGAACAGCGGGCCAAACCCAATGGCGAGCCACCTCGATGAACAGCAACAGCGGAACCGGATGTCGAGAGACAACTGGTCGCGGGCGGAGACGCATCGAGCCATCGTGACCGACCTGCTAATCGCGGCCGGGCGTGAATCGAAGCGACGGCTGGCGGTGCTCGGGGCGGGGAATTGCAATGACCTCGACCTGCCGCGATTGCTCGGCGCGTTCGAGCAAGTCGAGTTGATCGACCTCGACGGCGAATCGCTCGCGTGGGGGGAGAGCCAGCAGGGGGTGGCGGGCGATGCGCGGCTGAGGCTGCACGGCGGCGTCGATCTGTCGGGCATCGCCGAGGTCGTGGCGGGATGGTCCGCAGCGAGCACGCCGAACGATCGTGAGTTGGAAGAATGTCTGGCTCAAGCTGCCGCCGCGCCGTTGCCACTCCCGGCCGGATCGTGTTCCGTCGCGGCGTCGGTTTGCCTGCTGACGCAAATGCTCGAACCGATCATCAACGAGCTGACACCGTCGCATCCGCGCTTCCTTGACGTGCTCGCATCCGTCCGCCGGCGGCATCTGCAACTGCTGGCGGAAGTGTGCGAGCCGGGAGGGACCGTCGTGCTGGTAACCGATGTCGTGTCGTCATCGACCTGCCCGGATCTCGTGTCGATCGCCGATTCGCAACTGGCTGCGTTCGTTGGGCACCAGATTCAGCAGAAGAATTTCTTCACGGGGGTCAACCCGTTCGTGCTCCGGCAGATTCTGGAAACGGACCCGGAGGTGGCTCCGCTCGTGTGCGACGTTCGGCTGAGTTCGCCGAGGCGCTGGCCGCTCGGTCCGCGAATGTACGCGGTCGTCGTGCTGACGGCTCGACGGCGCGAAGCGAAATAACGCAGAGAAATCCGTTTCAGAAACGCGCGTGGCACCCCTCACCCCCGACCCCTCTCCCCCAAGGGGAGAGGGGAGATGTGCCGGCATCGCTCGCCGCGAATTCGATGCGAGGGCGTCCTGCCTTCGCCTGGCAGGCGAGACGCCTGCCCCCACGGGTTCGACGCTAAAACACGTCGAGGATGAAGTGGTGTCCCATGTGGTACGGGTGCGGGCTGGGATAGAAGTTGTGCCAGTCGGTCCGGTACACGGGGATGCGTCTCTCCGGCGGATAGCGGTAGTACAGGTTGTCGAATTGCTGGGGCCGCTGGAAGTTCTGCGGATAGTAAACGTACGGGTAGTAATGGAAGCGGTTCCAGTCGTACGGCTGGCCTGTGCCCGCGGCTTGGGCGGGCGACGGCAACGTGGCCAGACTTCCGGCCAGCACTGCGACCAGCGCGAAAGCCGACAGCAGCGTTCGTTTCAACATGAGATTCCTCCTTGAACCTGAGGTCACGACGTCGGCGTTGCAGCATTGAGAAGCTGTCACGCTCCGCGTGACGAGGCTGCATCACGCTGAGCGTGAAGGCTACGTATTTCCTCAGTATTCATCGGCGAACGCCTTGCGGCACAACAGGAATATCCGGTCGAATCGGCATGACCGGCAGGACCGGCCCGCACTCGATCGGTCGACCAGCTTGGCGAGAAACGTCTTGCCCTGCCGAGTCGGCGGCGATTAAGCTCCCGCCTGGTTTGAGGTTGCACTGCGAGTTGGGCCTGCGAGGGAGCCATGATTTCACGAACGATGGTCGGGATTGGCTGCGCTGTCTGGTTGAGCGTGGCCTCCGCGGCGAAGTGCGATCCGCCGGCGTCCGGAGGCGAATTGGCTTCGCAAACATCACCGGCGATTTCGACGAATCGGGTCAAGCAGCACGTCGAATACCTCGCCAGCCCGGAGTTGGAAGGGCGCGGGACGGCAAAGGGAAAGCAACTGGCCTCCAAATACATCCTCGAACGTTTCGGTCGTCTCGGTTTGAAACCGGCGTTTGACGACGGCCTGTTCGAACAGCAGGTGCCCGGACAGAAAAATGAGAACGGCCAGTCCGACGTGATCGGCAAGAATCTCGCCGCCTGGTTGCCCGGTCGCGACCCGGAACTGCGGAACGAGATCGTCATTCTGAACTGCCACTACGATCACCTGGGCGTTGATCGACAAACCGGAGCCGTGTTCGCCGGGGCGGACGACAACGCGACCGGAGTGGCGATGATGCTGGAGGTCGCGTGCGAGCTTTCCGCATCGAAGACGCCTCCGCGGCGCAGCGTCGCGTTTGTGGCATTCGATCTGGAGGAGCGGTTGCTGTGGGGTTCACGATGGTTCGCGGCGCATCCGCCGTGGCCGATCGAACAGATCAAGCTGTGTATCACGGCGGACATGATCGGTAGGTCGCTCGGCGATCTGCCGCTGCCGATGGTGTTTGTGCTAGGGACCGAGCACGCGCCGGAGTTGAGGAAACTTCTCGACGGAGTCGCCACGCCGGACGGTCTGGAGGTCGCCAGGATGGGCGTCGACCTGATCGGCACGCGCAGCGACTACGGCCCGTTCCGCGACCGAAAGGTGCCGTTTCTGTTCTTTTCCACGGGCGAACATCCCGACTACCACACAGCACGCGACACGGCTGAGCGTGTGGACCACGACAAGGTGGCTCGGGTGTCAAATCTGATCCTCGGCCTGACCCGGATTGCCGCCGATGCCGATTCGACTCCCGCGTGGGTGGACCGCCCGGAACACGAACTCGACGAAGTCCGGGCACTGCATCGGATCACCGAGCTGCTACTGAAGGCTGACGGCGCGAAACAGCTCACCCCCGTGCAGCAGTTTTTCGTCTCGAACGTGCGCACTCGCACGTCGCAGATTCTGAAGGCCGGCGAAATGAAATCGGATGACCGGGCATGGCTGATCCGCTCGTCGCAGTTGTTGCTCCTGACGGTATTCTAGGTTTCGGTCGCCCGGCTGAGCCGGTTCCTACGGGTGGACCGGAGGAGTGAGCTCCGTCTCCCGACTGCTGGTCGAACGATCGGTCGCCGGACGGAGCCGGCTCTTACGTGACGGCCAGCAACTGCCGGCCGTGCCGGCGCAGCGTTGCCAGCAACTCGTCCAGAGTGTCAGTCGTTGTCAGCGGGTTGATCAGTGTCACCCGGAGTGCAGGGACACCATCGAGCGGCGTGGCGGTAAGGTAGAACTCGCCGGATTCGATCACCGACCGCCGCAGCTTCTGCTGGAATTCGCCGACGCGTTTCGGGTTGGCATCGCGCAGGGCTGGAGGGACGTGTCGGAACGCGACGATGTTGCACTGCGGTTCGTGCAGCGAGACGAAGTCGTCTGTGGCGCGCAGCTTCTCGAAAAAGTGGCGGCCGAGGTCGAATGTGACATCGACGAGGTCGGTGAACAGTTGCGGGCCAAACAGCGACCACGCGCCCCACAGACCGAACGACGCCGCTCGCTTGGTGCATTCGACCGTGCGCAGGCCGCTGTCGAATTCGGCGAGACCGGGAGCCGATGGGTCGAACAGGTACGGGGCGTTCTGCCGGAACGCTTCGTAGCTGTGCCGCGGGTTTTTGTAGAGCAGGAACGCACACAGCGCGGGGACGAACATCATTTTATGCGCGTCCCACACCAGACTGTCGGCTCGTTCGAGGCCCCCCACGAGATGCCGGTGCCGCGGGCTGAGCAGGGCCGAGCCCCCGTGCGCGGCGTCAACGTGCAGCCAGACGTTTTGCTTCGCGCAAACATCGGCCACGGCGTCGAGCGGGTCGAACGCACCGATCGGCGTCGCGCAGGCCGACGCCACGACGGCGATGATCGGTCGGGCGGCGGAACGCATCTCGGTGAGAGTCGCAAGGAGTTTCGCGGGGTCCATGCGCCGGCGCGAGTCCTGGCCGACTTTGATCACGTTGGCTGTGCCGATTCCGAGAATGCCTGCGGCGCGGGCGACTGAGTAGTGGGCGTCCTGTTGTGTGACGAGGACTGGCGATGACGGAGTCACCGGGGGACTCACGTCCCCCGCTCGCCAATGACCCCTGAGTCCGCGTTCCCAGGCATCGCCGAGCGTGACGTTTCGCGCGGCGAGGAGGCCCGTGAGGTTGGCCAGCGACGCGCCGTGAGTCACCACGCCGGCGAAGTGGCCGGGTTGCCAGCCGAGGTATCCGCCGAGCTTCGTGACGAGCGCCTGTTCGACCGACGTGGCCCAGGGGCCCATTTCGTAGATCGCCATCACCTGGTTCGTCACCGCGCCGACGGCGTCGAACCAGCCGGCGATCGGGATCGACGCGGGAACCTGATGTCCGACGTAGCGCGGATCGTGCAGGTTCTGTCCGCGAGCCAGCATGTTCGTCACGATGTCGGCAAATCGGGCGGTGAGGTCGTCCGGCGTCGGCGGTGCAGGGGAGCTCGCAGCCGAAGTGGCGGCGAGTTCGCTCGTGGCGAGATCGAAGTTGGCGCGCGGGTCGGTCCAGTTCAAGACACGGGTCGACGACGATTCAACCTGCCGCAGATGATTTCCCAGCAGGCTGGCGAGCCGCTGGCCGAGTTGGGCGACGGCGGCGGGATCGTAAGCGGCGCGAATGCGGCTTCGCGCCGCTGCGAGGTTGACGTCGGTGGTGTCGTACATGCGTAGCTTTGTCCGAGCGGGAAACTCGTCAAAGTCTAACAGTCACCGTCGCCGTCAGACAGCGTGGGCGGAGGCCGCTGCGCCGCGGAACGGACGTGAGACGCGAGGTTTCGCGAATCCGAATCGCGAACACGACCGGCAAAGTCGCGTTGTCCATTTTTACGAAAACCCGCTGGGTTTCTTGCGGGTGACGGGTTCGCGGTTAAACTTTTGGCTGTGGGCCGGAGGCTGGAAGCTGGAGGCTGGGTTCCAGGGCTTGGTTTTACTGAGGGAGAGTCCGATGTCCAGAATGTTCGCACTACTGCTCGGTGGACTGATGTTGTTTTTTTCCGCCGAACGGCTGCCGGCCCAGGAGTGGGCGGAGAAGATGTTCGACAAGCTGAGCCATGACCTCGGTGTCGTTGCCAAGGGGGCGGACACAAAGTACCGCCTGTCCCTCACCAACAAATACCTCGAGCCGATGCACATTACGAATGTGAGCACGTCTTGCGGTTGCTTTGCGGCGCGAGCCTTGAAAGACGTATTGCAGAGTCGCGAGAGCACCGAAATTGAAGTCACGGTGGACACACGGAGGTTCCAACACCAGCGGGATGCCAGCATCACGGTTTCTTTCGGTGGTCAGTTTCCAGCTCAGGTGCGGATGCCGATACGTGTTTACATCCGCACCGACGTGGTGATGACGCCAGGGGGCGTGGAGTTTGGTTCCGTGCCGAAAGGGCAATCGGCTGAACGACGGATCAACATCGCCTACGCGGGCCGGCAGAACTGGTCAATCAAGGAAGTCGTCAACAAGAACTCGAACCTCGACGTGAAGCTCGCGGAGCGCGGCCGCGGCAACGGTCGCGTGGACTACGATCTGTCCGTGACGCTCAAGCCGGACGCGGCGTTGGGCGAGATCGCCGATCAGCTTCAACTGGTGACCGATGACGCCAGCAACCCGTACCTCCCCGTGGCTGTCACGGGTCGCGTTGAGGCAGAATACACGGTGAACCCGGATGTGCTGGCTTTCGGCACGCTGGCTCCGGGGGAGAAGAAAACGATCAACCTTGTCGTGCGCGGTCGCAAGCCGTTCGTGATCGACAAAATCGAGAGCGACAAGACGGTTGGAGTGTTCCAGGTGCGCCTGCCACCTGAGGCCAAGTCTGTCCACGTGCTGCCGATCACGATTACCGCTCCGTCGGAGGCCGCATCGTTGGACGATACGTTCACGATTTTGATCGCAGGCAACGGCGAAGCACTGGTGTTCCGCGCCACGGGCAAGGTGACCGGTTCCTCCACCACGCAGGTCAAAACTCCGACGACCGGGCTTCAGTAGTCATCCTCTGCTCGCCTCCGGAGGGGGAGAGGGACGGGGGTGAGGGGCGCAAGTCTCTGTGCTTGTAACCTCGACGTCACCCCGGCCAGCACTGCGTGCCGCCGTCAACTCGCAGTACCTGCCCGGTCACGAATTCTCCGAGCGGGCCTGCGAAGAAATCGACCACGCGGGCGACTTCATCGACGGTTGCGATGCGGTCGAGCGTCCCTTCCGTGACCAACCGCTTCTCGTCCACCGCCCGCGTGCCGAGGTATCGGCCGGTGCGCGTGTCGCCGGGTGCGAGGCTGTTCACGGTGATGTTGAACGGCCGCAGTTGCATCGCGAGGCAGCGAGTGTACTCAACGACGGCCGCTTTCGACGTGGCGTAGATGGCACCGTTCTCGAACCCGCGGAACGCGGCGATCGAACTGATCGTCACGATCCGCCCCGACCGGCGTTCCATCATCCGCCGCGCGGCCTGTTGGCAGATGAACACGGTCGAGAGCAGATTGCGATCCAGCACCGCGCGGACGTCGCATTCCTTGATCATCACCGCGTCATTCGGATTCGGTTTGCCGCCGGCAGCGGCGATGTCGCCTCCCGCGTTGTGAACCAGCACGTCGATCGGGCCGAGATGCTGCGTGAGCTCGTTCACCATCCGCTCGCACTCGGAGGGGATGGTCAAGTCTCCCAGCAGTCGCACAGTGCGGACTCCGAATTGCTCGCCGATCTGCCGCGCGGTGTCGGTCAATGTCGTCCCCTCACCGTACTCCGCCGGCCCGTGCTCTCGCAGCCCGTGAATGCCCACCGCACAGCCAAGCGCCGACAACCGTTCCGCAAACGCGCGCCCCAGGCCGCGACCGGCTCCAGTGACTAGGGCGACTTTGCCAGTCAGATACTTGTCACTCATTTCGACACCGCTTTCGTGATGGCCTTCTTGATCGACGGCTTCGGTTCCGGCAGCGTGCGGATGTCTTTGTCCGCGATGCCATCGAGCATCAGGTTGGCGATGACAGGGGTGTCCTTCATCGTGATCCACGTGACGTGATCGAATTCGCCGTCGGAGACACCGCGAAGTTTCGAGCTGCCGCCGGTCGTCGCCAGCATGATGTAGTCGCGGCCGTTGCGGACGAACCGCGCGTAGTTGTGCTTGTGGCCGGCGAAAACAGTGTAGTTGCGGTTCCCCATGATCTGTTCAATTCGACCCCAGCCGGTCTTATTGTGGTCGTCGTCCGGATACGTCCAAGCCGGCTTGTGCATGAAGAAGAAGGTCCAGCGCACGTTCGCGTTCTTCGCCAGCACGTCCTCCAGCCACCGTTGCTGTTCCACGCTGAACTTGAACGGCACCTCTTTTTCGGACGTCGGTGGGTCTTCGGTGTTCAGGCCGACAAACAACGTGCTGTGATACACGAACTCGTAGTAGCCTCGGCCGAACTTCCGTTTCCAGTTGGCATCCATCTTCGGATTGGCGAGGTCGTGGTTGCCGGGGACGTAGAAGAAGGGCATTTGAAGTTTGTTCACGCGGCCTTGAAACTCGGCCCATTCCAAAGCCCACTGCGTGTTGTCTTCGCTGTAGCCTTCGATCAGGTCGCCGACGGAGATCACGAATTCCGGCTGCAGCAGGTTGATCTTTTCGACGGCCTTGGCGAACACACCCGGCCGGTGGCCGCCCGTGCGGTCGCTGACGATCACGAATTGAAAGTTCTCGGATTTGTTGTTGAGTTCGAGATTGGTCCAGGGGTTCCGGTCTTCGACCTTGATTTGCAAGTTGGCGGGTGGCGACGCGGCCACATCGCCCGGCTTGGCCGACACCGGCGAAACGGCCGGCCCGCCGATCAGCGACACCGCGACAACCGCGGACAAGATCGCCACCACCGCGAGACTCGAAGCGAAACGTTGCATGGAACAGCCCTCGACAAGCAGGGAACTAAAAATGGGATCAAACGCGGTCAGAGTATCGGAGCCGGTCGAGTGCTGCAACGGCGGGAGACGTCGCGGGCGGCGCGATGCCGCGGTAGAATCTTCGTCGTGTGTTGGAGATCACGCTGCGAGGTGGAGCATGCTCACGTCCGCCGGTCGATTCATTCCCAACCCGACTCCGTGCGGGCGGTCGCGGCGGGAATTCTTGTGGGAAGTCGGCGGAGGTTTCGCCGGGCTGGCGTTGATTGATTTGCTGAGCCGTGACGGATTCTTTTCGCGAGCCAGCGCGGCGAACGCAGCCGAATCACCCGCAGTCGATACGCGCGCGGTCAACCCGCTGGCTCCGAAGCCGCCGCATTTTTCTCCGCGGGCGAAGCGGGCGGTGTTCTTGTTCATGAACGGAGCGCCGAGTCAGGTCGATACGTTTGACCCGAAGCCGGAGCTGACCAAGTTTCACGGCACGCCGTATCAACCGCCGGCCGGACTTCCGCTGGGATCGAACGGGCGGCCGGTGGGGCATCTCATGGCGTCGCCGTTTCCGTTTCGCAGGTGCGACGAGAGCGGATTGGAAATCAGCAGCCTGTTTCCGCACACGTCGCGGCATGCCGACGACATCTGCGTGATTCGGTCGATGCACGCGGACACGGCGGCGCACGCTTCGGGTTGCTTGCAGATGAACACCGGCAGCATATTCATTGGCAAGCCGGCTCTCGGTTCGTGGCTGAGCTACGGGCTGGGGTCAACGTGCGACAACCTGCCGAGCTTCGTGGTGATGACCGACCCACGCGGCGGACCGATCAGCAGCGCGTCCAACTGGACGAGCGGCTACATGCAGGCCGCGTACCAGGGGACGCTGTTCCGCAGCACGGGGTCGCCGCTGCTGGATCTCGCCACGCCCGACGGAGTCAGTCCGCGCACGCAGCGCAGTTCGCTCGATCTGTTGCAACGGCTCAACCGCGAACACGAAAAGCTGCGTCCGGGTGAATCGGAACTCGCAGCCCGCATCCTGACGTACGAGCTTGCGTACCAGATGCAGACCAGCGCCGCCGAAGTCGTCAATGTGGAGAACGAACCCGAATCGACCCGGCGGATGTACGGACTCGATCAAAAGCTGACTGCCGACTTCGGGCGGAAGTGCCTGATCACCCGGAGGCTGCTCGAGCGCGGAGTCCGCTTCGTCCAGCTTTATTCGGGGGGCGGGCATATCGAAGACACGTGGGACGGCCACAACGACTGCATCACGAATCACACGCTGCACGCGGGCGAGACCGATCAGCCGATCGCCGCGCTCATGACCGACCTCAAACGGACCGGGCTGTGGGAAGACACGCTGCTGATCTGGGGTGGCGAATTTGGAAGAACGCCGACGAGCGAGGGGGTGGGCAAGCCCGGTCGCGATCACGACTGGCACGGCTTCTCGATGTGGCTGGCCGGTGGCGGCGTGAAGGGAGGCCAGGCGATCGGTGCCACCGACGAACTCGGCTTCCGCGCTGTTGAGGAACGCTGCCACGTCTCCGATCTGCACGCCACGATCCTGCACCTGATGGGCCTCGACCACGAACGGCTCTCGTATTTCTACCAGGGTCTCGACCAGCGGCTCACGGGTGTTGAGGGCAATCGCCGGGTGATCGAGAAGGCGCTGGCGTAGGGCGAGGGCCGTGGGCTGTAACCCAATCGGATGACTCGTCCACTAGGTTGCGGGTCCTCGTTACGAGGTCTCGGGCCGTTGTGGTTTTCGTAGGGGGAGTCGTTGCCGAACGCCGGAACGCGATCGGGGAACGGACGGAAATCGGCGACTTGAATTGATTCGGGCTCAGCCTTTAACTGGTGGTTGTTGAACCCGATTGGAGTCCCTTGCAGTCAACTGAACAAAGGAGACGAAGTCATGGTGCGATTGGTGAAGATGGCGACAGTTTGCGTGCTCGCGGCGAGCTTGGTTTCGACCGTCGTGGCGCAGGATCAGAAACGAGAACAAGGGCAGGGTCGGAGACCGGGGGGCGGGTTCGGAGGAGGATTCGGCGGCGCGATTGGCGGCGGATTTGGTGCCACGGGCCTGCTCGCCATGCCTGAAGTGCAAAAGGAATTGGGGCTCAACGACGAGCAAAAGACCAAGCTGCAGGACCTCGTGAATGATCTTCGCCAGCAAGCCGGAGGACGGGGCGGAGTCAACTTTCAGGAGCTTCAGAATCTGAGCGACGAGGAACGTCAGAAGCGGATGGACGAATTCCGCAAGCGAGCCGAGGAGGCGGCGAAGAAGGCCAACGAAACAATCGCCAAGATTCTCGATGCCAAGCAAAACGATCGGTACGGGCAACTGCAACTGCAGCGCGAGGGTGTGGCTGCGATCGCTCGAGCTGAGATCGCGGACAAGTTGAATCTCACGAAGGAGCAGAAGGAGAAGGTGGCGAAGATTCAGGAGGAAGGCCGAAGCGCCCTGCGTGGCGGCGGCGCGGGCTTTGGTCAGTTGTCCGACGAGGAACGTCGTGAGGCGTTCACGAAGGCGCAGGCAGCGCGGGAAAAAGTGACAACCGATCTTGCCGCGGTTCTGACCGCCGACCAAAAGGCCTCGTGGGAGAAGATGCTGGGCGCGAACTTCGAATTCCCGCAGCGTGGTTTCGGCGGCGGCCGACCCGGCGGTGGGGAAGGCGGTGGAGACAGGAAGCGTCCCGAAACGAAAAAGTAGCGTCGAATGGTTGACGCGAAGGCCGGAGCACCCGCTCCGGCCTTTTTTCGTTTTGTCAGTTCAATCAACGAGCATCATCAGTAATCGCTGAATACCTCGCCACCAGCACGTGTTCCCAAGGCTCGCCAGACCTGACCGTTGATGTTGTCACTCACCGGGCGAACGGCACCGTCCATCAGCAACACTTGGACGATCCCGACGTGGTGACTGCGCGACTGCAGGGCCGCGTAGGTGACTCGCGTGGCGGTCGTTACCTCCCTCCACGAGACTACGTCGATGTCGTAGGTCGCACCGCCAACGACGTAGGAAACCTTCGTGTTGGGCCGGAACGTGGTTGTGAAACCGCTTTGCTGACACAGGCCGTCGGCCCATTCCGTCTGCCCGGTGTTGAGTTGCACGCTTGGCCCGATGCAGCAACCGTCTCCAACCAAGCCCGCCGCAAACGACGGATTGGACGGCGGTGCCGCACCGGGATCGCTGCTGGTGTTGCGAATGTACGGCGTGTACGCGATGACTTCCGCGGCGCAGAGCGTGTTGCTGGTCCCATCGCGAAACGCGGCGGTCGTGTAGTTGCTGTTCGGATGGAAGGCTCCGTCACCTCCGGTTCCGTTGGTGGGATCGTAGATTTTCCACGTTCCGAAGTTGAACCCGTAAGTTGATGGGTAATCGCGCGGCACGCCGGTGCTCGGATTCACGCGCACGATGTCGTTGATCTCGCTGGGGCAAAGATAGATGGGAATGCGCTTGATGGCGACGTTGACTTGCGTTGCGTAATTGACATTCCAATTGATCAGGTTCTGTAGGTCTGCCTGTTCGACAAATGGAAGGATTCGCGCACGGATGGACCATTGGCCGCCGACCGTGGTTGTCACACCGGGCACGACGCAGTAACTCGGAGGAAACCGGGAGTTGGAGTCGACCTAGTTGTGCAATGCCAACCCAATCTGTTTCAAATGGTTCTTGCACTGACTGCGGCGAGCGGCCTCGCGTGCCTGCTGGACCGCCGGAAGCAGGAGTGAGATGAGGATGGCAATGATGGCAATCACCACCAGCAGTTCAATCAGCGTAAACCCGAGGCGTGTCGGTTGGGAACCGCGAGAAAGCGAAAGGGGCGGGGTCGGCATCGTCCGTTGACTTTCCATCAAAGCGTGGCGCGTGTTTTCACTTCGCGACGGATGGTGGCAATTGAATTCCAACAATACAAATTAAACTTTGGATTAGTAGAAATTATTATTTATGAGACATGTAGTGGTCGTCGTTTTTTGACAAAACAAACCATTTACCAGAGAGTTACGACTCACAGACGCAGCGGCCGACCTACTTGCCTGTGCTCAGCTTGAAGATCGGCAGCAGCATCGCCAGTGCGATTGTGCCAATGACGCCCCCATGCCGGCGACCATCAGCGGTTCGATCAGGCTGGTGGCCGTCTTGATGGATGTCTCGACTTCGCGGTCGTAATAGTCGCTGACTTTGTTCAGGACCGTCCCCAGCTTGCCCGTCTTTTCGCCGGACGAAATCATTTGAACGACGGTCGGCGGGAACAGGTTGTTCCCTTCCAGAACCTCGTGAATCTGCTTGCCGGATTCGACCTTGTCGGCGACGTCTTTCCACGATTCTTCATACAGCACGTTGTTGGCCGTGCCGCCGCTGAGTTGCAGCGCGTCGAGCATCGGCACGCCGGCGTTGATGGTGGTGGCCAGCGTGCGCATGCTGCGGCTGAGAGCGACCTTGGTCATGAGTGGGCCGAACACGGGCAGATGCAGCCATATCCAGTCGAATCCCTTGCGACCCCAGCGCTGCGAACGGACGTACAGAATTGATCCGACGAGCACCGCGAGGCCCAGCAGGATCCAATACCACTGCTGTGTGAGCGCGCCCGAAACCCAGAGCATCACCTTGGTCGGTCCCGGCAGCGACAGCTTGCGGGTCGCGAACATCGGCGTCAGCTTGGGGAAGACGTAGGTCAGCAGAAAAATGCACACGCCGACACACATCACGAACATGGCTCCGGGGTACATCAACGCCCCGTGCACTTTCTGACGTGTCTCCAATTCCTTGCGGCTTTGCGTGGCGATGCGTTCCAGCATCTGAGACAACAGGCCGCTGGCTTCGCTGGCTTTGACCAGGTTGACGTAGGTGGTGTCGAACAGTTTGGGGTATTTGCCGAGCGCCGTGGACAGGTCATCGCCTCCCTCGACGTCGTGCTGGATGGATTGCAGCACGCGCTGGAGTGTTGGGTTTTCCGCCTGCTTGGCGATTCCATCGAGGGCCGCGGCGAGCGGCACGCCGGCATCGACGATGATCGAGAGCTGATTCGTCAGGTAAATGATGTCGGCTCGCGACACGCGGCGCTGGAATAGCGCCAACGCCCCACCTCCCGACCCGGCGCGAACCGCGGCCTCGGTCAGCGACAGGATGTAGAACCCGTCCTGACGAAGCTGCCTGGTCGCTTCGGCCGCGCTGGCGGCGTTGATTTCGCCGTCCTTGATTTGGCCGGAAGCGTCGCGGACCTGGTAGGTGAAACGCATGACTGATCTGACGTTCGGAAAAGCTGAGTTGGGTGTGTCTGGAATCATCCGCCCCTCACCCCCGACCCCTCTTCCCCTGCGGGAAAGAGGGGAGGAGGTTAAGCGATCGCGCCTCTGAGGGAGATTTCGTGTAGTTCGGAGTCAGCTACCGTCTGGTCGATTTGTCCGTTCAGGACGAGTTGTTTCAAAGCTTGTTCCATCGTCTGCATGCCTCGCTTGGCGCTGGTCGAAATCATGCTGGGGATGAGATGCGTCGTCCCCTCGCGAATGCTCGTCTGGATCGGGATGCTGACCAGCATCACTTCGACAGCGGCGACGCGGCGGCGGCCGTCGATCGCCTGCACAAGGCGTTGTGTCAGCACGCCTTTGAGCGATTCGGCCAGGTGCACGCGCGTCTGCGACTGCTCCTCCGGCGGGAAGACTTCGATGATGCGGTCGACGGTGCCAGACGCGGAACTCGAATGCAGCGTGGCCAGCACAAGGTGGCCGGTCTCGGCCGCCTGCAGCGCAGTGCGAATCGTTTCGAGATCGCGGAGTTCGCCGACCAGAATCACATCCGGGTCCTGCCGCAAGACGTGCCGCAGGCCGGACGCGAAGCTCGGGCAATCGGCTCCAATCTCGCGCTGTTCGACGAGCGACTTGCCGTGCGAGAACTGGAATTCGATCGGGTCTTCGAGCGTGATGATGTGCTTGGCATCGCGTTGGTTGATCCGCTCGATCATGGCTCCGAGCGTCGTCGTCTTGCCGCTTCCGGTTTGACCGGTCACGAGCACCAAACCCTGACTGAGCTTGGTGAGTTCTTCGACCGCCGGGGGCAGGTTGAGCTGGGCGATATCGGGCACGCTGTTGGGGATGTGCCGGATCGCGGCCGCCAGCGAACCTCGCTGGCGGTGGACGTTGAATCGAAACCGCCCGAGCCGCGGCACGGTGATCGAGAAGTCCAGATCGTGGTGCTGCTGCAGGTCTTTCCAGTGCTCGGCAGAGAGCACTTGTTGGCAGAGCAACTCCAGCCCGCGCGGCGTCAGCGGTTCCAAGTCGGTTCGCCGCAAGACGCCGCGGATGCGCAGCATCGGAGGGGCGCCGTTCGCCAGCAGCAGGTCCGAGGCCCCGCTGTCCACGGCGGCGTGGAGCAGATCGTTCATTTCCATGATCGTTTCTCCCAGGTCCGCACGAACTGAAGTGTGAAGAGTGAAGTCCGAAGAGTGAAAATCGGCAATCGCGTCTGTTTCAGCTTCTTCACTCCTCACTCTTCAAACTTCACTCTTCTTGACGTGTTTCGGAATCCAACACTCATCGCTGACTCGCAACACTGCCTCGACGGTCGTCAACCCTTCCTTCACCTTGCGGAGGCCGTCGTATCGCAGCGTGAGCATGCCCTGGTTCTGCGCGTGAGATTGAACGGCGGACAGCGAGGGGTTGCCGGTCATCAGTTCTCGCAGCTCCTCGTCCACGACCAGAAGTTCGTGGATGGCGATGCGTCCTGAAAAGCCGCTCTTGCGGCAGTGTTTGCAGCCGACTCCGTGGAAAAACTCGTCGACTTTCAAGCCGACTCGCTCGCAGGCCGCGTGCATGATGCGCGGCGGGTCGTACTTGCGTTTGCAATTCGGGCTGATGCGGCGGCACTGTCGCTGGGCCAGCACGCTGTTGAGCGACGCGGCGATCAAGTAGCCTTCGACGCCCATGTTGATCAGTCGGGTGATCGCGCTCGAGGCGTCGTTCGTGTGCAGCGTGCTGAACACGAGGTGGCCGGTGAGAGCCGCCTGGATCGCCACGCGAGCGGTTTTCGCGTCTCGGATCTCACCGACCATGATCACGTCGGGGTCCTGCCGAAGGAGGCTGCACAGCACGGCGGCGAAGGTCAGTCCGATTTTGTCCTGCACCTGAAACTGATTGATCGACGTCAACTGAAATTCGACGGGGTCTTCGACGGTGCAGACGTTGATATCGACCGAATTGACTGCGTTGAGCGCCGCGTAAAGCGTGGTGCTCTTGCCGCTGCCGGTCGGCCCGGTGACCAGCGAAATCCCGTTTGGCTTGTCGACCTGCTGCCTGAACTGGTCCAACAGATCGGCGCTGAAGCCGAGTTGTTCCAGCGAGGTGTTGATACTGTGGTTGTCCAGGATACGGATGACCACCTTTTCACCGTGCGTGCCGGGGAGGGTGCTGACGCGCAGGTCGATCGGACGCCCTTCCATCAGCGCGTGGACGCGGCCGTCCTGCGGCAACCGCCGCTCGCTGATATCCATATTCGCCATGATTTTGATGCGCGAGGCCACGGCCGGCGCGAGCATGACCGGCGGTTCGAGACTCTGGTACAGCGAGCCATCGACGCGATAGCGGATTCGCAACTGCCGCTCGGTCGGCTCGATGTGAATGTCGCTCGCCCCTTCCTTGACGGCCTGATAGACGATGTAGTTGACGAGCCGCACCACGGGGCTTTGGCCGGCGATGTCCGCGTCGGCTCCGATATCCGCAACCTGACGCTGGATTAGTTCGACCGCGTCGTCACTGGCATCGTCAATGATGTCGTCGATGACAAACGTCCGCGTGTTGGGCAGATAGGTCTGCACCATCCGACGGATGTCCTTGGCGCTTGCCAGGGCGATCTGGATGTGACACTTCGCCAGATCCCGAAGCTGGTCCATCAGGAACACGTTGGTCGGTTCCGACACGACGACCGTGAGCGTTTCGCGGACCTTGAACAGCGGGAGAACCGTGTGCTTTTCGATGAACTCGCGGGGGATGAGTCCGAACGTGCGCGGATCGAACAGCTTGTTGTCGAGCTTGAAGTACGGGATGCCGAACTCGACCGACAGGCACTCCAGCACCTGCTCTTCGGTGCACATGCCGCGTTCGATCAGGACTTCGCCGAGCAGCTTCTGGCCGCGCGACTCCTCCTGTTCTTCGAGGGCCCGCTCGAGCGCGTCGGCGTCGAGGTAGCCACGTGCGACGAGCAGCGCCCCCAGTCGGAATTTCGGTTCGAGCAGTGTGCTGGCCATGACGAGTTTGATTATTGAAAGCTTGCGACCGCGTCGATCACGGATTCGTAGACGTCAAATTGCAAGTCGAGCCGGGTCACCTCGAAGATCTTTCGGCCATGGTCGATCAGTCCGCACAGCTTGAGATCGCCCTCAACTTCGCGCAGCTTGTCGCGCACATCGAGCAGCATGGTGAGGGCTTCACTGTCGAGGAGGTCGGTGTGTTCAAGTTCGAACACCAGTTGTCGGTTTCCGGACTCAAGCGCCTCTTCCACGCTTTGCTGTAAGACCGAGATGGTCTCGGCGGTCAGTTCCTCCGGCGTATGCACAACCAGTGTGCGGCCAAACGTTTCTGTGGTGAGTTGCATGGCGGGGACTTCGTTACCTGGCGATGGTCACGGCGACGGGATCCGTTGACGGAAGGACGTGGGCCGCCTCGTGGATGCAGACCCGGTTGCGTCCCGACTTTTTCGCGGCATAAAGGGCTTCGTCAGCTAGGTGGACGAGTTCGGTTGGCTCGGCCGCGGGTGAACTCAGCTCGGCGATCCCGAAGCTTGCGGTGACGTGCAAATCCTGCCCTTCGAACACGAGCGGGAATGCCTGAAGCTCGGCTTGCAGCGTTTCCGAGAGATCTCGCGCGCGGACCAGATCGGTATCTGGAAGGATGGCAATAAACTCCTCGCCGCCATACCGGGCCACGACGGCAAAGTCCGGCAGACTCGCCTTCCACAATTTCGCCACCTCACGCAGCACGTGGTCCCCCGCCTGGTGACCGAAGGCGTCGTTGAATTTCTTGAAGTGATCGACATCGCTCATCACAACGCACAGGGATCGTTGCTGTTCATGCGCTTGTCGCGTGAGTCGGTCGAGCGCGGCGTTGAATTCGGCGCGGTTCCACAAACCGGTCAGGCCGTCGCGTCGTGCCATTTCATCAATGCGGCGGAAGAGCTGTGCGTTCTTGATTCCAAGCGCACAGACGTTGGCAAAGATCGGCAGGAGCCTCGCGATGTGCGGCGATTTGGCCGGCAGGCCATTGAGCACGATCAGTCCCAGCAGTTCGCCGCCGACCGTGAGCGGGATTAGCGCGTCGGGGGGGGCTTGGATCGTCGTCCAGCAGCGCCTGCAGCGAGTAGTCCGTCTGCAGGTCCTCGCGGGTGATGATCTGACGATTCTGCAGCACCCACTTCGTCATGCCGCGATCGGATGGCAGCCCGCGTCGAGCCTCCGCGCTTCCCGACTGCGAGCTCGATGCTGGAGTCAGCGTGTTCGCGGCCGCGTTCCAGACGTAAATCTGGCACTCAGCGCACTTGAGCAGGTTGGTGGACGTGCGGTGAACGGTCGCGACCAACGTGTCCATGTCCAGGTTGCTGGCGATGCTGCGGGCCATGTCCTGCAGACTGAGCAGCAACAGCGGATAGTTGATTCGCTCTCCGTCCCGGCTGACACCGTTTGGACTGCCACTTGCTATTGGTGACGAATCGGCTGCTTCCGCGTCGCCAGGCAGGTTGCGCAGGTTTGACTCGTCGGCATTGGTCCGTTCCGCGAGTTGCCGTTGAAGATCGTAAAGCGCCCTCAACCGATCGGTCAGTTTCTCCTGCGGGTCGGATGACTCTTTTTCAACCTCGGCGCGCCGTGCGTTAATGAAGTATCCCGTCGCGCAAACCGTGAGAAATGTGCCGAACGCAAGCACCGCGGTCCACGGCCCACTGATGATCGGCGGCGTAACGGCCGCAGCGCCGGCGGAGCAAACGGCTGCGACGGCTGTCGTGAACCCCACGGCGGACTGCGGGCCGCGCAAAGCGCTCAGGATCGCCAGCAGCAGGATGACCAGCAGCGGACTCCACGCCGCCGGCCACCCGTATTCACGGCTGACATGCCACGCGAAGGGCCCCAAGCCGAGCAGCAGCCCGGTGTACAGCCACGGATTGATCTTGCCAACGAATTTCCACATGGTGTGCTTTCGTAGGTTGCGTCGTTTGCCGTCCGCCTCCCGCTTTCGATCTCTTCCAAGTTCACGTCGCAGTTGCCACGCGCCCTCCCGACAAAACGCGCTCAACCGTTTGCAGCAATTCGCGCGGGCTGAACGGCTTGACGATAAGCTCGGCGATTCCCAGTTCGCCTCGGATCGGGTCCGGTTCCAACTCGTATCCCTTGGCGGTCAGCATCAGGATCGGCAGTTGCCGCGTCGCCTAATGCTGGGGAATGAGTCGACACAGGCCGATGCCGTCCAACCGGGGCATCTGGCAATCGGTCAGCAGCAGATCTGGCGTGTCGCGCAGAATAATCTCCCACGCCGCCACTCCGTCCGCCGCCGTCTGCACGACGTAACCAGCCCGTTTGAGTTTCATGCTCACGGCCAGCGTGATGTGGCTCTCATCATCGCAAACGAGGATCCGATGACTCATGTTCCCACCGTACACAAGCTGGCTTCCGTGGCTTTCCTCCGGCTGGAATGACGGTGTCCCAGAGGTATGGACACGGTGAAACAACTCCCTTCGTCCACCTTTGATTCGACATGGATTCTGCCGCTGTGGATTTGCGTGACGATGTAATGCACCAGCGCCAGGCCCAGCCCCGTGCCAGCGGCCGCCTTGTTGTTCTGTGCCACGCGGTAAAAACGCTCGAAGATCCGCCCGAGGTCGGCTTCGGGGATGCCCATCCCCGTGTCGCGGACCTCCAGCGCGGCTTCCCCATCGACATTGCGACTACGGAGCCGGACCGTGCCGCCTTCCGGCGTGTACTTGATCGCGTTCGAAAGCAGGTTGATCGTCGCCTGGCCGAACAGGTCGCGGTCGATGTGCACCGGCAGGTACAGGTCGCTCAATTGCGGTTCGAGCGTGATGTTCTTTTCCGCCGCGAGCGGCCGCACGACGTCGAGCGCCTTTTCCAGCACTTCGTTCAGTCCGCAGTCTTCCCGCTGAACCTTGATCACGCCGCTCTCGATCCGGGCCAGGTTGAGCATGTTGTTGATCAGCCGCGTCAGCCGGTCGATTTGCACGTCCATGAAGCCGAACAGCTTGAGCTGCTCGTCTCGGTCCTCGACATCACCGTCGATCAGCATTTCGAGGAACGCCCGGATTCCTGACAGCGGCGTCTTCAGCTCGTGCGTCGCGGATGACAGGAACTCAGCGTGCCGCGATTTCACTTCCGGTTCGTGAGCCACATCTCGCAGCACGACCATGATCCCCTGTGGCAGGTTGTCTTCGTCCTGCACCTTGGACACGGTCACCTGGAAAAAGCGCGCGACGTCAGCGACCACGACGTCAAAATCCCGGATGCGCGGTGGTGTCGCGGGTCCGCGCGATCGGGTGGTGGAAATCATGTCGCGAAGGCCGGGGAACAGACTCACATCAGGCGGCTCCGCCAGCACCGACGAGTCGCCGTGGGAGACGCCGGACAATGATCGAAACAACCGGTTCGCCCCGCGGTTCCAGAAACTCACGTTGCCCAGATTGTCGATCACAAGCACCGCGTCCGGCAGCGCATGGAACACCGCCTCCAACCGCCGCGCCTGTTTGTTCCGCACGTTATACCGCGCTTCGACTTCCGTACGCGCCAGCGAGGCCTGCTCGGTCTCGGTCCGGGCTTGACGCAGCAGGCCGATCGTATCGCCCAGCACGTCGCGAAACGGTCCCAGTGCACTCGATGCCGTCCGCAACACGTCGGACTGGTGTCCTTTTTCAATGCCCAGCCGCAACTGATCACGAATCGTCCGGATGCGTCGCCACAACAGAATGTTGATCCCGGATGCCGTCGAAAGCGCGGCCCCCAGGCACTGCGCGGGCGAGGCCCCGCCGCGCGATTGCCACGCCGCGATCGCGGCCGTGACAATCCCCACGGTGTCTGCCGGTAGAAACAGGCACAGCCAGATCTTCCGACGCAGATTCATGACGGTCCGGGTGAAAAGTGAGCTCGCACACCGCCACCGCGGACGGTGTTTCCAATCTTCAACCAAACGTAGGTCACGAAGTTGAGGCTGTCCAACGAGGGTGAAATGGCAACAACGCCCGAATCGACGCCGGACGCGATGTCGAGCTGCGGCATTTCGCGTGTCCGGCAAGCATCCGTCGTCGGCTCACGGCGGCCACTCGAGCGCAGACAAAAAACCGGCCGATAACGATCGACCGGGCTGTGCGATTTGTTCTGGTTGTGCCGGGCGCCGCGAACTCGGGCCGCGGCGGTTCAAGATGAGAATTCGGGCCGCCTCTGGTTGAGCTGATCCTTCAGCCGGTTGACGATGCTCGAATGCATCTGGCTCACGCGAGACTCCGACAGCCCCAGCGTGTTGCCGATCTCCTTCATCGTCAGCTCTTCGTAGTAGTACAGAATGATGATCAGCCTCTCGTTGCGGTTCAGACCCTTTGTGACGAGCTTCATCAGATCGCGTTTCTGAATCCCCAGCGTCGGGTCGATTCCCTTGTTGTCCTCGATGATGTCGATCTCGCGGACGTCCTTGTAGCTGTCCGTCTCGTACCATTTTTTGTTGAGGCTGATCAGGCCGACGGCGCTCGCTTCGGCTTTCATCTTCTCGAACTCGACGACCGGCATGTCGAGCTTGGCGGCAATTTCGGAATCGGTCGGTGGGCGGCCGAGTTCGGCCTCGGCGGCCTTGCGGGCGGCCTCCATCTTGCTGGCTTTGCTGCGAACCAGCCGCGGAACCCAGTCCATCGTGCGGAGTTCGTCGAGCATCGCGCCGCGGATTCGCGGGACGCAATACGTCTCAAACTTCACACCCCGTTCCAGGTCGAACGCCTCGATCGCGTCCATCAACCCAAACACGCCGGCCGAAATCAGATCGTTCAGGTCCACGCCGTCCGGCAATTTGGCCCACACGCGTTCGGCGTTGTACCTGACGAGAGGCAGGAAGCGTTCGATCAGAGCGTTCCGCAGGTCTTGACTCGAAGTGTCTTGTTTGAACTCCTTCCAGAGTTCGTTGATGTCCTTGTCCTTGCCGACCTTCGTAGTCATACCATGTCCCTCCGTGGTGAATCGTGAAGCGATGCCCGCAGCCTCGGCGCAATGTTCCCCCTCTCCCAACCAGTTATCGGCCGTTACACCCCGCAAATTGAGAATTTCTTGCCTTTTTGGAAAACACACGCCAGCCCGCTTGACTTGTCAGTTTCAATGCGACTTGGTGCACGAGTTGCCTCCGTTTGGATCAGGCCGCGGCGGAAACGGCCGGTTGCAGCAGGTTGCCGAAGAACGATTCCGATCGCATCGACTGCGATGCCGCTTGCCCGACCCGCCGAGCCAATTCTCGACTTGCCTCGCTGACGGCGGCTTCCGGCACCGCCAGTGCAAACGCCTGCCGATGGGCCACCGCCAGCGAGACGACTTCGTCTTCGGGCAGCCAACCGGCCGAAGCGGGCTGCCAGTTCAAAAACACACGCGCCGTCTTCTGAATTCGAAACAAAGTTTCCTGCGCCTGCTCGGGCGATTCCGCCCGGTTCACGAGCACCTGCATTTCGGTTGGTGAAACCGTCAGCCATCCTGACGCCTGTTTGATCACCGCGTAGGTGGCCGCGACGGCGGTGGGTTCGGGCGTCGTGACCAGCAACACTTGGTCCGCCGCCGCGAATCGCGCGATGCCGCCCGGTGCCGAGCACGTGCCGGCGTCGATCACGAGGAAATCGAGCGACCGCTCCACCTCAATGAGTTGATGGGTCAGGTTCTGTCTCGCAGCCGATTGCGGCAGGTCGAACAACGCGGCACCACCGGGGATCACGATCACACCCGCTGGCCCTTCGATGCAGATTTGACGCACCATCCGGCTACCGCTCAGCACGTGGTTCAGATTCCAGTACCCACCGCATCCACCCAGCAGGTCGATGTGCCCCAGACCGGGCGCCGCGTCGAGCAATCCCACGGCGCGACCCTGTTGTGCCAGCGAGACGGCCAGATTTAGCGAGATCACGCTCGTGCCGACTCCACCTTTCCCGCTCGTGACCACGGCCACATGCGGCCCGCGTGCGGCGTTGCCGTGCGGCGGCGAATGCCATTCGCCCCGCCGATCCATCAGCCCGCGCAACACTCGTGCCTGATCGTTCATGATCGATGGATGGTGGACGCTGGTTGGTGGATGGGGTGGATTTGAAATTCTCCCCTCTCCCATTTCCCCACCGGGGGAGAGGGGTCGGGGGTGAGGGGGCCGTGTGCCTACCGCAGTCGATCCGCTCCCAGTACCAACCGCGAGATGCGTGACGCCTCCGCGGCTTCGATGTCGTCCGGAACGTCCTGACCGGTTGTCAGGTAACTGATCGGCAGCGGGATCTGCCGCGCCGCGGAAAGCAGCACGCCCATCTCGACCGCTTCGTCCAGCTTCGTGAACACGACCGAAGTTGTCCCAGCGGGCGAAAACTGTTCGGCGATCGCGGCCAGATTCCGTGCGCTCGACACCAGGCTCAGAACCAGATGCACCTCGTTGACCTGTGCCTCAGCGAGGAAACTCTTGAGTTCTTGAATCTTCAATTCGTCTCGCGGGCTGCGCCCGGCTGTGTCGATCAGCACGAGGTCCATGCCGGAGAGTTCTTCGAGGGCGCGACGCATCTCGCGCGGACTGGTCACAACTTTCATGGGGAGGTCGATGATGTCCGCGTACGTGCGAAGCTGTTCCACGGCGGCGACGCGGTAGGTGTCCACAGTGACGAGTCCCATGCGCACGCCGTCGCGCAATCGCAGGTTGGCGGCCAGCTTGGCGATCGTGGTCGTCTTGCCGACTCCTGTCGGACCAACGAGCGCGACCACCTTGCGAACCCCCGGCGTGACTGAGATCGGCCCGCCGCATCGCAACTCGGCTTCGACATAGCTTCGCAAGCGCGACCGCGTCCACGCGGCATCACCGAGTTGCTCGGCATTGCCGTCCTTTTTCAGGCGGCAGACGAGTTCGCGAGCCAGCACCTCGTCGATTTCGGAATCGATCAGCCTCGTGTAGACCTGAAACAACTCGGCGGGCACGTCGTCGACGCGGGAGGTGGCTCCGGAGCGGGTCAGTTTCTCGACCATGCTCTGAATCGAATTGAGTTGCCGCGAGAGACCGTCCGGCGAAGCAGTCGTGGATGCCGCAAGCTGGCCGAGGCGATTCGCCGGCGGAGCGGTCAAGTCGTGGCCGACGTCGCGTCGGAGCGAGTTGGCCCAGGTGGAACGCACGTCCACGCCGAGCGGGCCGGGCCTGGCAGATGTCGATTTCAGTTCCGCCGGCCGCTCGGCGACGGCGGTCCCAGTGCCGCCTGCCGAGGTTGGCCCGAGGCGACTGGCGCCGGCCGCGGGCCGCACGTTGATCCCGCTGCCGGCGGTCACTTCGACGGTCTCCTTCGATCGCATCCAGCGCAGCAGCTTCGGCTGCGGCAGGTCGCGCGAGCTGAGGATCACGGCGTCGGGGCCGAATTCCTTTCGCACGAGTTCCAGGGCCTCCTGCATCGTGGCCGCCCGAAATGTTTTCACTTCCGTCTGGTTCATTTTGGTTTCCTGGTCACAAAGGGTTCTCCCCTCGCTCCGGAACGGGGAGAGGGGTTGGGGGTGAGGGGCGAGCGTTTCCGAGTCTTCCTTCGCAATCCAACTCCAGAGACGCCTGCCCATCACCCCAGCCCTCTCCCCCTTCGGGGGCGAGGGAGTTTTACTCACGCTCAACCGCTTGCAAACGCTGGCTCATCCAACCGCACTTGACTCGCCCGACCGCGCTCCGTGCGACTCGGTTCCAACTCGACTCGCACCTGTCCGACTCCCTCGACCACCGTGTCCGACGTGATCTCGCGAAAACTGAGCACAGCGAGCTGCGGGAGAGTCGTGGATGTGATGTGACGGACAGCGGGCCGCACGTCGGGCCGGCACAGCAGCACGTGATGCGTTCCGCCCACGGAAACGCGACGGACCTCGTTCGTGATCGCCTGCACGATGCGCTCGATGTCGCGCGGCGGCAGTTCGACCGAGACGCCTCGCTCGTTGGATTCGATCGCCGCCGCCAGCGTTTCCTCCACCACGGGGTCGAGGGTGACGACCCGCATCACTCGGTGGGCGTCGCGGTGCTGCCGACAGATCGTGCGGGCGAGCGCGGTGCGCACGTGTTCGGTCAGGGCCAGCGGATCGCGAGTCCGGTCGATGTGGTCGCCGAGCGTTTCGAGGATCGTGGCCAGGTTCCGGATCGGCACGGCTTCGCGGAGCAGGTGGCTGAGCACTTGATGGATGAGGGACGGCTTGAGCGGCGACGGCACGAGTTCGTCAACGACTCGCGGCGAACGCTTTTTCAAATTGTCGAGAAGCTGGTGGACCTGCTGCCGCGACAGGAGTTCGTCGCTGTGCGTGCGGACGATCTGGTTGAGTTGATTCGCGATCACCGACGCGGCATCGAGCACGCGATATCCAAGCTGGTCGGCCTTGTCGCGCTGGCTGGTTTCGATCCACACGCCGCGCCGATCCGACCACGGTTCGCGCACCTCGATCCCCGCGATGTCTCCCGTCGTCGCCGAAGTTTCCAAGGCCAACCAGCCGTCGGGATACACTTCGCCCCACGTGACCGGAACGTCGTGCAATTTGATCTGATACTGACGTTGCTTGAGCCTCAGGTTGTCTCGAATGCGAACCTTGGGGACGATGATTCCGAGTTCCTCCGCGATCGTGGCTCGCAGCCGGTTGACGTGGTCGAGCAACCGGCCGCCCGCGGCGAAATCGGCCAGACGGATGAGGCCGAATCCGAGTTCGAGTTCGAGCGGTTCGACGTGCAGCCGCTCGGCGGGATCGGTCGCCGGTTTTGATGGGGCAGGGGAGATGACCGGGTTTGCTGTAGTCGTTGCCGCGCCGTTCGGTTCTCGCGGCAACCACACGGCCAGCGCGGCGAGACCTCCCGCGAGCGTGAGGAGCGGCAACTGCGGCAGGCCCGTGAACGACAGGCCGAACAGGAACACGGCCGCGATGCCGAGCGCCCGCGGATGCACGAACGTCTGCCCGATCACGTCGCGCGACAGATCGGTCTCGACGGAACTGCGAGTCACCAGCAACCCCGCCGCCAGCGAGATCAGGAACGCGGGCACCTGCGTCACCAGCCCGTCGCCGATGGTCAGCTTGGTGAAAATCTCCGCCGCTTCGCGCACCGACAGGCTGTGCTCGACGAGGCCCATGTACATCCCGCCGACGATGTTGATTGCAGTGATGACGAGGCCTGCCAAAGCGTCTCCGCGCACGAATTTGCTCGCCCCATCCATCGCGCCGTAGAAGTCGGCTTGGGCGGCGAGTTCGCTGCGCCGGCGTTTGGCTTCGGCGGCGTCGATCGAACCGGCCTGCAAGTCGGCATCGACGGACATCTGCCGGCCGGGGAGAGCGTCGAGTACGAACCGCGCGGCCACTTCGCTGATGCGTGTGGCGCCTTGCGTGATGACAAGGAACTGGATCGCGACCAGAATCAGAAACAGCACCAGCCCCACCGCCACCTGTCCGCCGGCGACGAATTCGCCGAAGGTCTGGATCACCCGCCCCGCCGCTTCGGTGCCGTCCGAGCCTCCTCGCGTGAGAATCAGCCGAGTCGAAGCCACATTGAGCACGAGTCGCACCAGCGTCGTGCCGAGGAGCAGCGACGGAAACACACTGAATTCCAACGGCTTTCGCACCTGGATCGCGGTCAGCAGGATTACCACTGCCAGCGTGATGTTGGCGGACAGCAGGAGGTCCATCACCAGCGCTGGCAGCGGCACGACGATGACGAGGATCGATGCGACCATCAGCAGTGGGAAGATCAGCCCCTGCTGGCGCGTCCAGACGTCGCGCAACGTCGCTTTGGCCACGGGTGGCATCCTGCCTCCGGAGACCGGGTGGTGAGATCGAAATGCGAGAGAAACGAGGGGCGGGGTGATACCGCAGAGCGACTGTGCATGTCGAGACGACCTTGTCCGAACCTGACGCCAACAGCGGCTGCGTCACACGATCACCGGCAAGGATTGCCGAGGATGATCGATTCAACAACCCGATGCAGGCGAGCCGGAGGCCGTGAGGCCCCGGGTCAAGTTGAGCCGGGAATCAACCCGGGGCCTGATGGCACCCGGCGCCCGGCTCGCCAGTACCAATCGCCAGGCGGATCGCAATCCGACGCGGAAATGGCGCGTTGACTCGTTATCAGGCCCGCGATATCTTCCCGCCCCTCACGTCTTTCCTCAATTCTGAAGGCATCGTTCAAGGCGGATTGCCATGCGCACACATCGCGCTTGCCGGCGGATTCTGTTGGGATGCGGTGGCGTTTTCGCGCTGCTGACGGCGATGGTCGCAGTGCTCGAAGCACAGCAGATGGCTCGCTACTCGCGTGGGCCGGAGAGCATCCTGCTGATGAAGAACGGGGCCATCGTTCGCGGCCGGATTCTGTCGAGCGGGACGAGCTACGTCGTCAAGCAATCGAACGGCGAAGTGGTCGTGCCCACGGAGCTGGTACACGGTCAGTACGACGATCTGGGAGACGCCTACCTGCGGTTGAAGGAGGAGTGGCCGCAACCGACGGCCGATCGGCATCTGGCGCTGGCTCGGTGGTTGGTATCGCAAAACATGCTGAGCGAAGCGCGCACGGAATTGAAGTCTTCTCTGGCGCTGGAACCGACCCGCGACGACATTCGCGACACGCTTCAGAAACTGAACACACTGGCCCAGCCCGCGACGCCCGCGGCGAACAGTCCGTCGGAAGTGGCAAGCAAACAAGGCAAGGACCAGCGGCCGACGGTTTCGGCGTTCGATGACGCGGAGTCGCTGGGAGGTCTCACGCGCGAATCGGCCACGCAGTTCACGCGCAAGGTCCAGCCGATCCTGATGAACAACTGCATGCTGGCCGCGTGTCACGGGCCGGAATCGAAGGTCAGCGGTTTCCAACTGACCCCAGTCCAAGTGGGCGGCGGATCAACCCGTGTGTCGGCCGAGCGAAACCTTGCCGAAGTGCTGAAGTTCGTTACCGCCGAGCGGCCGAAACACAGTCCGCTGGTCACGAGACCCGTGGGCAATCACGGCGCGCGCGGCCGGCCGGTGTTTCAAGGACCACGTGGTGCTGACCAGCTTCGCGAATTGAAGAAGTGGGTCGAAGTCGTCGCCGCCGAGCGAGCCGCAGCGACGCTCGAATCGACTCGCGACCGAGCGAACTCCATCGCAAAGCTGCTGCCGGATTCGCAGGCGATGATCCCGTCGAGCCTCGACGCGACCGAAGCGTCATCATCCGCCAAGCCGCGTCCCGTCCGCATTCCCACCAACATCCGAACCAACTCGCCGCTCGCGATTCCTCCGGTGGATGAATTCGATCCCGACCTTTTCAACCGTCGGCATCACGGGGTCGCTGTGAAAAAGGATTGAAGCACGCTTGCTCACCTTCTTCTCCCCTCTCCCCCTTGGGGAGAGGGGCCGGGGGCGAGGGGTGGACCGCGCGGTCCTTGATCTTCATTTCAAATCACGGCGGGGAGACGCTTGCAGCGCCCCTCACCCCCAACCCCTCTCCCCGGAGGGGAGAGGGGAACGATGAACTGTCAAAGCAACAGCAGCAGTGCCGCGCTGATGCCGAGGAAGAACACGCCGCACAGGATCACGCCCAACTGGTGAAACCAGCCGGGCTGAAGTTCCTTCGGCAGCAGACGACGGTTCACGTAGAGCGACAGCAGCGACGATGAACCGAGGGCGATGTTCTGCAGCACCGACGAGATCGTCGCGATCTTCACGGGCGGCAACAGCGTCAGAATCACCAGGCCGATGACGCCGTATCCGGCGAGGATGCCGTAGTACACCGTGCGCACGTCGCCGCGACTCAGACGTTTGAGACGCTTGCCGGCAGTCCAGATCATGTCGGTCCAGCGGCGAGCGATCTGATCGCCGACGCTGACCTGGCCGGGAGCCAGCACGAGGAACCCGCAGAAGAGCGTCAGGAACCAGAACAGCCCCGCTTGAGCCGGAAAGCGCGACGCGATCCCTTCGGCGGACATCGCCGCCACGCGGTGTTCGGTCACGGTCGCGTTGCGGATGAATTCGAGCGACATCATGCACGGCAGAGCCATCCCCACGACTGAGGCCGCCATCCACAACAACTGGTCGCGAAAGATGTGCCGCATCCAGCCGCGCCACCGCGAGCGATTGGCCTCGTCGATCGGGAAGACTCGGCCGGTGTGCGACAACCCGATCGTCACTCCGCCGAATGCGCTGGGGATGGCTCCAACGTGTGCCCCCATCCCCCAACCCTTGTCGCGCGCGTAGTTTGAAAACATCGAGTTCGTCAGCCCGCCGGCTCCGGCAATCGCGATGAACGCCACGACCACCGCCCAGTCGAGCGGCGGTGCCCGGCCGTTCTCGCGGACATATCCGACCAGACTGACGTAGGCCAACCCTTCGTGATCGAGATAGTTTTTGAATTTCGCGCGGAACGGTTCGGGGACATCGTCCAGCCATCCATAATCCTGCCTATTGCCGTCATGAACGATGATGAAATTCTCGGCCTCCCAGTAGTGATTCTCGACTACGGTTCCCTGAGCGATCAGCGTATGGTCGCGATCCGCGACTTCGAGGTAGAAGATTGGGTAGTCAGCGAACGGTCGGACAAACTTCAGCAGCCGATCGCGCACCGGCACCAGTTCCGCCGGGAGCTTTGATCCGTCTCGCAGTCCGTGCTTCGTCGCGGTGGAACCGCGTGTCACCAGCAGATCGCCCGAGACGTTGCCATCGCGCTCCCACGTCCCTTTGGCCATGTAGCGTGTCGTTCCTTCGAAATCGGTCACGGTGAAATGTCGTCCGACGATCAACGTGTCCGGCCGCAGCGGCACGGTGCCGAAGCGGACGAAACCCGTCAGCACATCCCAGACGACCGGGGCCGACACCATCGTCACGGCGATCACCGACAGGTAGCCCAGCACGACCACGAGCTTGGCGGTCATGATTTTTTCGAGCATCCGGTACACGGTGCCGCCGAAAATCAGCGGCAGAAATGCCAGCAGGAAGGTGGCAATTCCGAGAGCCTTGACGAGCAGTTGGTCGCCAGCGGTCTGCGGCAGGTGCCCGATCACCGCCGCCGCGAGCGGCACGGCCGCATTCGAGGCGTTGTACGGAAGAAGTCCCGGCAATTCGAGAATCGCGAAGAAGATCATCCAAAACGTGGGACCGGGTCGTGTCCGCAGTATGCCCACGATGATCGGTTCGCCGCAGTACACGGCGTAGCGCATGAACATCAGGTTGCAAAACCCTTGCAGCAGGATGCTCGTGAGCGCGAGCCAGAACAAAGCGGCTCCGTACTGAGCCGACACAGCGGGGCCGAAGAGCCATTCCCCTGTGCCGATGCTCGTCCCCGCCAGCACCACGCCGGGGCCGAGCAATCCCACCCACAACCGCCACCCCGGCCGCGGCGGCGCGGGGAGGTCCCCCGTTTCCCACGGCGCGAGCACACCGGCGGCGATGGTCGTGTTGTCGGTGGTCGAGGCCGGGTTAGTCATTAGCGAATTGTGTGGGAGTGGGAGGGTGCGAGAGTATGTGGTAGAAGAGATTGGTCGCCGTCTGCGTTTTCTCCCACGCCCGCACACTCTCAAACTCGTGATTTCAATGACGACAGAATCAATGGCACGTCAGGCACGCGAACACCTCACCGCACCGCCACCGGGTTCCCCGGCGAACCAGTGGCTCCCTTGAGACGCAGCGGGCTGAACACGAATGCGAATTCGAAGACGCGATCGCGGGCGAGGTCGCTCAGATCGAGGTTTTCGAGCAGGTAGATGCCGTTTCGAACAAGCAGGAACTGGTGGACCTCGAACGGTCGGTCGGGGTTCTCGTGCGGGACGACTTCGACCGCCCACGTGTCGGCACCGATGAGCGAGACCTGCTGCTTGGCCAGCCACTTCGCGGCGTCCAAGCCGATGCCCGGTTCGCCCTTGCCGAACTTCTCGTTATCAGTCATCCACCAGATTCCATGCCCGGTGTGAATCAGCACGGCGTCTCCCGGCCGAAGCGCCAGCTTGGCGGCTCGCAGCGCCTGCTGGATGTCGTCCACCGTGATCACGTACCCCGCGGGCAAGCTGCGCTCGCCTTGGAGTCCCGCGACATCAATCAGCACGCCGCGCGTGAAGATCGGCCCGACGATTTCGATGCCGAGCTTTTTGAGTCCGTACGTGTCGCCGAACTCGGAGAGTTTGTTCCCGTTGTAGAACACGTCGTCGCCGCCGACTCGCACGCCCACGTGCCCCAGTCCGTCGAACTGCGTCCCCACCTGGCCGATCTCGCCGCTGACGAGTTCGTCGTTGTGAATCAGTTGGTTCTGCCCACTGGGACTGCCGGTCGGCAGGCCGGGGATCGTCAGGCTGAAATGCCGCTTGCCGGGGATCGGCATCCCGTGCTCGTACAACCGGCCGAGTTGGTACGTCTTCCCCTCGCGGATCAATTCCTTCGCTTCGAGAACTTTCTTCGGCGTGAGCCGATTCGCCGCGCCGCGCTGATCGTCGGCTCCCCACTCGGACGGCCACCATTTCGGACCGATCGGAGTCTCCTCTGCGTCGCGCGGCTGAGTCTGTGCGAACACGACCCAGCGCGAGAGAGCAACCAACGCCACGATCCCAACGACGAGGGATACAATTCGACGATTCATCGTGCAGCCTCTTCGATGCGATTTCCTCGTGCTGAGTGAACGACGCCCGCAGACCCTTGGCGTCGTCAACCGGTTCGGTCATTATGTCGGCCAACCCCGGATGACGAAAGCATGCGGATCACAAACCTCGAATCGTTCCTGACCAACTCCGGCCTGCGGAACTACCTGTTCGTGCGGCTCACGACGGACACGGGATTGACCGGCGTTGGCGAGGCGTCGCTCGAATGGCAGGAAGCGGCGGTGCAGTCAATCCTGCACGAGTGGGTTCAGGATCGGATCGTCGACGAAGACCCGTTCGATATCGAGCGCGTGGTCGGCAACCTGATCCGCGACCAGTACCAGGGCGGACCGACGGTGCTGACCGCGATCAGCGGCGTCGAGATCGCCTGCTGGGATTTGATCGGCAAGGCATGCGGTCAACCCGTGTACAAACTTCTCGGAGGCCGCTCGCGCGACCGCCTCCCCGCGTACGCGAACGGCTGGTACGGCGGAGCCACGACGCCGGCTGATTACGCCGCGAAAGCCCGCGAAGTCGTCTCGCGCGGCTACCGCGGACTGAAGTTCGATCCGTTCGGCACCGCGTGGAAGGAGATGACTCGACAGGAGATGTCCGACGCCGAAGCGATCGTCGCTGCCGTGCGCGAAGCGGTCGGCGATGAAATCGATCTGATGATCGAAGTGCATGGCCGGCTGTCTGTCGGGTGTGCGATCGAGATGGGCCGCCGACTGGCCGCGTACCGCCCCGCGTGGTACGAGGAACCGGTCACGCCGCACAGCCTCGACTTGCTCCGCGAAGTCAAGCAGGCACTTTCGTTCCCGATCGCGGCCGGCGAACGGTTGTACATGCTCGAAGAATTCCAGCGTCTCACTTCGCTCCGCGCGTGCGATGTCGTGCAGATGGACCTCGCGCACTGCGGCGGGTTGTCGGTCGGACGCAAGATCGCCGCAATGTGCCAGACCAACGACCTCCGCATCGCCCCGCATTGTTCGGCCGGCACGGTAGCCCTGTGCGCCGCGATCCATTTCGGCTGGGCGACCCCGCAGGTGTGCGTGCAAGAGAACTTCGCCGAATACGACGTCGCGTGGCGAAACGATCTCGTCACCGGCTGGAACCCGATCCGAGGCGGCGAGTTCGCGCTCCCCGATCGGCCGGGCCTCGGCATCGAACTCGACGTGTCCGCGTGCGCGAAGCACCCGTACCGCAAGAACACGTTCCCGTCGCTGTGGGATGACCGGTGGGTGAAGGAGTTCACGAAGGCGTGAGTGAAGGGGTCGGGAGTCTTTTTCAGGTCGGCGAGGCCAGCGTCTCAAGAACCAAGACGCCAAATCGCCGACCTGAAAAAGACTCCCGACCCCATTGAGGAACCTCATGCTCAAAGCCGTCCGACTCAACGCGATCACATACCCGGTCGATCAGGCCGAGCGGGACGAGTTGGCACGCGCGAGCGTGGAGTTGATCGCTGTCGAAGGCCAGCAGCCAGACGAGATCATCGCGGCGGCGGCCGATTGCGATGCGCTCCTGGTCGTGTCGTCTCGTGTGCCGGCGGACGTGATCGAGCGGCTGACGCGCTGCAGGACGATTGCGCGGCTGGGAGCAGGGACCGACCGAATCGACGTGGCTGCGGCCACACGGTGCGGAATCGTGGTGAGCAACGTCCCCGATTTCTGCCTGAGCGAACAGGCCGACCACACGCTCGCGCTGCTGTTGGCGTCGGTTCGGCGGTTGCCATTCATGACCGAAGCTCTCCGTCGCGGCGACTGGTCGGCGCGGCATCATCCTGGAGTCCACCGCCTGGCCGGTCAAACGCTGGGACTGATCGGATTTGGAGCCAGTGCGCAGGCGGTGGCCGAACGGGCGGCGGCGTTCAAGCTGCGGCTGATCGCGTGGACGCGGACACCCGACAGGCACCGCGCTGCGGCCGCGGCGCTTGGTGTGGAACTGGTCGCGCTGGACGATCTGCTCGCGCGGAGCGACTTCGTGTCGATCCATCTTCCACTGACCGGCGACACGCGGCACCTGCTGTCGGCCGAGCAGTTGGCCCGGATGAAACGATCGGCCTCACTCGTCAACACGGCTCGCGGCGCGATCGTGGACGAAGCCGCGCTCGTGGACGCGCTGCGATCAGGAAAAATCGCCGGAGCCGCTCTCGACGTGTTCGAACACCTCGACGTGTTCGCGCTCCCCGGCCCGCCGCCGAACCATCCGCTGATCGGCCTCGACAATGTGATCCTGACTCCGCACTGCGCCGGCAGTTCGGTGGAATCGTCCGCTGAATCGAAACGTCGCGGCGCTCAAAACGCGGCCGATGTGCTGCTCGGCCGCTGGCCGCGACACGTCGTCAACTCGGAGGTTTCTCCGCGGTTCGACTTGCAACGTCCCGGCTGACGCATCGGAGTCGCGATTGGTAGACTACCGCTGTTTCGAACTCGTCCGCAATGTCCGCCGTGATTGAAGAAGGAGGCCCGTCATGTCTGAGGTCACTCGTCGGCGATTCATCCAGAGTTCAGTTTCCGGTGCGGTGGCGGTCACGGCGGCAGCGATGTCACGGGCGGTGATCGCGGATTCGCCGAACGACAAGATCGGTGTGGCTCTGATCGGCTGCGGAGGCCGCAGCCAGTCGTACCTCGATCCGCTGCTGAGCCGAAAGGACGTCGAAATCGTCGCGGTGTGCGATCCCGATCAAAGCCGGGTCCGCAAGATGGCCGAACATCTCGCGAAGGCTTCCGGCCGGCCGCCGACGAAGTTCGATGATTTCCGGCGCGTGCTCGACGACCGGTCGGTCGATGTCGTGTTCATCGCCACGCCGCATCATTGGCATTCGCCGATCGCGGTGCCGGCGGTGCTGGCGGGCAAGGACGTGTACGTGGAGAAACCGGCGTCGCATGTCTTCCGCGAAGGCCGCTTGCTGGTCGATGCGGCTCGCAAGCAGAAGCGGATCGTGCAGCACGGGACACAGATGCGGTCCAGCGAAGTCACGGCGAAGGCGGCGGAGATTTTGAAATCGGGGCTGCTCGGCAAAGTCAAAATTACGAAGGCTTGGAACGTGCAACGGCACTCGCACCGGCAGCCCGTGGCCGATTCGGCTCAACCGGCCGGAGTTGATTACGACAAGTGGCTCGGCCCGGCCCCGCTGCGGCCGTTCAACGCGAACCGGTTTCACGGCAACTGGCAGTGGTACCGCGATTATGGTAACGGCGACATCGGTAACGACGGCGTCCACGATATCGACATGGCTTGTTTTGGGCTCGGCGTCACCACGCATCCGATTCGGATTACCGCTCACGGCAGCAAGATTGATCTGTCCGGCGAACGTGAGTATCCGGACAACATGATGGTCTGCTATCAGTACGCGGACGACAAGGTGCTGATCTACGAAGACCGCGGGTTCACGCCGTACGGGCTGTACGGCTACGACAGCGGCAACGCGTTCTACGGCACCGAAGGGTGGATGCTGTTCACTCGGCGGGGATTTTTTGAGGTGCGGCTTGGTCGAAAGGAGGAACCGGGACCGACGCTGCGCGGCGGCGCGGGGATGCCGACGCATGTGCAGAATTTTCTCGATTGTGTGCGGAGTCGCGAGCAGCCGAATGCGTACGCCGAGATTGCTCACCTATCGTGCGGCCTGGTACATCTCGGCGAGATCGCGTACCGCGTCGGTCGCGTCTTGAATTTCGATCCGCAGTCGGAATCGATCAAGAACGACAGCGAAGCGGCCGCGATGCTGACGAAGGAATACCGGCAGCCGTGGGGGTTGCCGGCAGCGGTTTAATTCGGCCCCCTCACCCCCGACCCCTCTCCCCCGGTGGGAAGAGAGGGGAATGGGTCACACCTTCGCCGCGATGTTCACAAACGTGTGAACGTGCGGCAGGACGCGGTAGTTCCAGACGAAGCCGGGGCCTTCGAGTCGCCAGAAATGCCACGGCTGCTTGTCGTTCATCTTGTCGTCTTCATAGAACGCGAGGTGAATCTTTTCCATCCCGCCGTTCGACTTGACGATCGACATGACTTCGTCTGTGTCTTCCTGACGGTACGGCGAAAGGATCGTGCGCATGACTTGTTCGACAAGCTGTTTCTGATCGGCGGCGAGTTCGGCGAATGCGATGCCCGGCTTGGCTTCGTCAGCGGGGCGGAACTTGACCGAACCGGCTTGCTCGCCCGGTGAGTTGCCGGAGATGACCGCCTTCTTGCGCTGATCGGTGTTGAGCGATTCGAACACGCTGATCACGCTCTGGGTCTGGTAGTTGAAACAATTCTTGTCGCTGTATCCGTTCGGGCTGTGACCATAGTACATCGGCCCGCCGAATGCGGCGCCTGGTTCGCTGTTGCCGTCGCAGCGGATCGTCAGGTGGTGGCCAGAGAAAACGAGAGCAAACGGCTTGTTGTCCACCGGTTCGCCAAAGATCACGGCTCCGAGTCCCTCGAATGAGCCGCTGCTGTCAAACGAACCATTGCGGCTGATCTTGTCGTAACCCTCCGAGCCGTTGCAGATGGCTCGCAGGATGCGGTGGACCAATTCCTGCTGTGGCTTGGTGTAGCTCTCGCCAATCACCGTGTCGAAGTGCGGCGCGTTGACCATCTTTAACCTTGTCGCCAGTCCGTCCTTCTCGGCACCGTGGTTCCACGGGTGGACGAGTTCTTTTTTCTGATCCGAAGTGAGCGTCGCGTACAGTTCACGAATCATCGCCTCAGCCGGCTTGGCCTGTTTCGCCACGGGTTTTGAGACGTCATCCGCCGCCCGAGCCAGCGGGGCCAACCCGCCCCAAACCGCCATCCCCTTGCCCAAGACGCCAATGAATTCACGCCGGTCGAGTTCTTCGCAGTCCGAGCAGACGACTTTCAGTTCTGCAACCATGAGACACCCCCGAGGGCCAGAGGAAGGATGGAAAGGCACACGCACTGTGAGAACAGCATACCGTCGCCGAACGAGCGGTTCCACTGCCGGATGACGTTGGTCATTCCCGCTCATTCCGTCGCCTTGTCCGACCAGACCTTTTGCGAACCTTCGATTCGCAATGGACCGGCGACCACCTTTCCGTCGCGAACAACGACATAGGCATCGGCTCCGGGAGTGCTGTCCCAACGGAGCTTTGCCAGACCTCCGGCCTTCGTGGTCTGCGAGACCGCCGTGCGACGACCTTGAACGCCGACGGCAATGATCGCATACCGATGCTCGCCCGAACCATCATCGTTCACCACGACCGGCGCTGCGGGAGTAGAAATCGCCGTTTGTCGCAACTCGCCTCCCCAAAGTTGGAGCACTTCGCTGGGGTACGGCAATCCACCCCCGCCATAGCCTCCGCCTCCGATGGACATCATCCCCTGGCCGAGCACGGCGTCCGTCAGCGGTTCGCCGTGTCGAGGCCGGAAAGTTTGAAAACGAATCCGGCCGGGATGAGTCGAGCCGTTCCATTGATCGAGCGGGACTTCGGAAAGCTCAAGCGCCTCGCCCTGAATGATTGCCATTTGTCGCCACGCGCCGTCGAGCCAAATGTTCCACGAGATGTGCCCCGGCGAACCGCGTCGGCTGCCATCTTTCTCGAGGGCGTGAAATCGGTCATCGAAGGGATCGTCGATTTCTCCCTTGATGAGTCGGCTGCGAACCCTCAGCCCGCCCGGCCCATCCCACAGCGACCGCGCGTAGATTCCGCGCGGTATCTGACGAGCCTCAAATCCCGGCTCCCACGGTTGCCCGGTGTCGGACACGATCAATTCCTTCCTCACGATCAGACGATCGATCTCAAGCTGCGAGAGCGGTTTCGGCTGCTCACGATCCGTCTGCATCAACCCAAACGTGGCCGCCACCGAAAGCACAACAGTGACAATGCGATCCTTCATGACGCAGTCCCCCTGTGTTGAAATCAAGAGTCATTGAACATCCCAATGGGGATCGAACGACCACACAGCGTACCCCGGAAGATGCCACGGCATCCATCGCAGCAGTTTTGTAGGACGGCCCGGAAGGGCCGTCCTACTCACAACCCGAAGCGTGAGCGAGGGCATTTTCATGCTGGATTCCCCGATGCCCTCGCTCACGCTTCGGGTTACATTCCAAGCGGCGATCCTTCAAGGCTGCTTTCCTTTGACGGTGCCCCATTTCCGAGCTAGGGTTGAATGCCTCTCGCCAGCGCGCGTACTTACGAGCTGATTGGCCGCGAAGGATTCGTGCGTGCCTCCACGACGTGTCCGCGGAACCACTTCTCACATCACCACGGCGATGCCTCGGGCCGCGCATCGCACTCCCTGATCGAGGAGAGCAGACTTATGGCGGCAACTTTGATTGAGGCCAAACCAGTTCAATTCAAAATCCGTTGGGACATTCCCAGCGTCGTCGATCTCCTGCGGCGAATCCGAGCCAACGAACGCATGGCAAATGTGCTGCTGTTCGGCAGGAAAAACCCGCTGCGATTGTGCGACCGGATCGAACGCCGCTCGCGATTCCGCAGCGCCGTGCAGATTCCGATCTACATCGTCCCCGTGACCTTCGACGGTCGATCGGCCGCAGGCGTGCCTGGTGCCGGTGAAATCCAAGCCTTCACCCGAGACGTTTCGCTGCGCGGTGTCGGCTTTACCCACGACGAGATGCTGGACGCCGAATTCGCCGTTGCGACGTTCGACTTGGTTGATGATGAACCCGTCTCGCTGCTGCTCGAACTGCGCTGGTCCAACCTGCGCCAAGGCGGTTCGCCGTACATGAGCGGCAGCACGTTCTGCGGGGTTGCGAGTCCGGTCTAGGGAATCGCACGAAGTGCCGAGATCACTGCCACGCCAACCCGTCGATCCAAATCCGCAGCGGCGGGGCGCCCCAAGAATCGAAGCCGATGGTCAGGTAGTTCGCGGTTTCGATGTCGTGACCGGAGCGTTCCCATGTGGCATCGCCGGAGAGCGGCACGGCGAAGTAGGTCCAGCCTTCGCGCGCTTCGTTGTACGGCGGTTGACTCAGCAGGTCGCGGCGAGGCGTCTGGCGGAGAAAGTTCGATTCGGATTCGTACAGCGTCACCACGGGATTCACATCCTGCCACGCGGGGACGTGTTCGTTGATCGTCTTCAGCCAGAACCCGAGTGCGCGTCGGCCCGACAGTTTCCAGCCGGCGAGCTTGGACGACGGATGGAGCAGGCTGACGCGCGTTCCGCTGTACGGTTGGATAGTCGCTCGCAGCGAAGTATCACCGAGCAACTTGACATCGCGGTCGTCGGCAAACGTCGCCTTCGATTGCGGATCAATCCAACTCCACTCGCCGGCGTTTCCTTCGGTGCCGGCTTCGGGCAATTCTTCGATCACGTACAAGTCGCGCCACGCGAGGTCGGACAGGCGGCCGTTGTGGATCGTCAGGCCGAGACGGAAAAACCCGGGCTTCGCGAAGACGTGCTCCACCCGCGGCTCCGTCGAAACCGTGCCATCACCGAGACCCCACCGGAATTGAAGCGGCTGAGATGCGGAGTCGCGACTGGCCGAGGCATCGAAGCGCACGGGTTGGCCCACGCGGGCGCGGGCGGGTCCGGCGAGGTTCGCTTGCGGAGGGCGAGACGACTTGTCGGCGTCGGGCAATCGCACGAGGTTCGTCACGTCGCCGGCATCGTGAACGTCGGACTTCGAGTTTTCAACGAACGTGTTCGATCCGACGTGCAACCAGTCGGCGTGTTGGAGGTACAACCCCCAGCGGTTTCTCTTCAGCGTGTTCTGTTCGATGATCCAGTGAAACGCCTTCCACTTCGGATTCTTCGGGTCGAGGTCTCCGATCGCGGCGATCCCGGCTCCGTTGTTCCCTTCGCACAGATTGTCGCGGCAGATCGTGTGGCTCGACGGACCGAACATGAACACGATCCCCGCGTGACCCGCCTCGGGCAGGTGCGGCGAATTGTGATGCCCCGACGGCAGCCCGTTGAACGACGCTTCGTTGTCGATCAGCTCTGTCTGGTCCGACGCCCCCAGCCAGAACCCGTAGCTGCAATGGTTGGCCTTGTTCCGGCGATACGTGTTCCGCGGCGACCACGCTTCGAACCCATTGTTGTTCGCATACGAAACGTCGTTCTCCTCGAACACGTTTCCGGTGCTGACCCAGCCGTTGAGCACACGGACGAAGATGCCGTCTCCGCCATGCGTGCAGTCGTTGCCGACGAACCGGTTGTCGTTCGACCCGCTCTCGATCACCACGCACGTCGAATCGCGGGCGTGGACTTCGCCAGGGTCAATCCGGATTCCGTGGCTCAGGTTGTTGTCGAGGACGACGTTTCGCGACGAGTTCCAGAGCTTGAGGCATGTGTTCGACGTGTGCGAGAAGTCGTTCTCCTCAACCGTGATCTCGTTGCAACCGACCAGCACGCACGCATCCCACACGCGGTTGGCTTTGCATTTCTGGATGATCGACTTCGTCACGCGATCGAGCAGCATGCCGCCGCGGCGTCCGTTTTCGCCCCAGCCGAACGCCGGATCGTGAAAGTTGTCCGAGAAGTTGCAGTCGTCGATCGTCCAGTCGGAACCGTCTTCGATTTTGAGGCCCGTCTCCCACCCCTTCGCGTTCAGATTTTTGATCGTGACGCCGGATACTCCCACCGCCGAGACGGCGGTGCCACGGAATTCTTTCGGCTTCCCGGCCGTGCTGCCGATCAGCCACGCTCCGCGACCGTCGAGCGTGACGTTCGACTTGGTGATCACAATCCGCCCGTAAGTCCGAGCCGGATCGAGGACCGTGTCCTGCGAGATTTCGAGGACGGCGTCATCCTTCGTTTCGGCCGCAAGCGTGGCGGTGGCGACAAGAATCAGCGGCAGAATCACAAGGCGTCGAGCGAGCATGGCGACTCCGAATCGTGTCCTTCGTCGGCGGGAAAAGGCGTGGCCTTAAAAACCGCGTTCGTGCTATAGTTCGCCCTCTTCGTGAACAGTAGGTCAGGCTTTCCAGCCTGACATCGCTGCGAGCGATCGGTTTCCGATTCACAGGTCGGGCTGGAAGTCCAACCTACGAGATGCGGCCGAAAGTTCAAGGATGAACACAGTCATGTCAAACTCTTCGCGTGCTTCGCGTCGGTTGGTGTGGTTCGGAGCGATGGTCCTCGCCGTCAGTTTGCTCGGCGTGGCGTGGAATCTGGATACACCGCTGACCACCTGGATTGGACAACGAACCGGCTTCGATCCGTCAGCGCAGTCGTCCGGCCAGATGGATGACAACGACACCGCGTCGCGATCCGCCGACCGCGACTTTCTGCAACCGACGGCGACCGACGAGTTGGTCGGCATCCTCGACGGTCAGACCGCGTCCACGTCGTTTGAAACACCGGGCAGGGCGAGAGCGTTTCGCACGGACGAGCTGGCCGACGTCGTGAACGGGATCGGCGAGCTGGATCGTCCCGTGCGATCCGCAAACTTCGGCGCGGCCGATACGCCGTCAACGGCGGCCGATCGAACAGGTGCCACTGGCGGCTTGTCCGCCAGTGCGAATGGTTCTCGACCTGGCAACGGCACTGGCAGGCAAGCTGCCAGTGGCACCCGGCGGTCGATCGTTGGCAGTGACGACGTCGTCTACGAGGACGTGCCACATCGAACGACGATCCTCGCCCAAGCCGAATCGTCCCTGAAACCGATTCCTGGCGAATCGAAATCGGCGAGCGAGGCAACTTCCGAACCGCAGCCGAACACAGCGCCCGCTCGAACCGAGCCGGAATTGCCAGACTCGCCGCTGCAGATCGCCGCCCGGACCGCGAAGGATTCGACGCTCGTGGACCTCACGGCAATCGAAGAAATTGACAAGGCGGGGGACTTCGAGACGGCCCTGCGCGAGTATTCGAAGTGGTACTGGAAGAAGCCGGAGGTGCGCGAGGCGTTGCAGAAGCGGTTGGACGAACTGGCCGCGAAGATCTTCTTTTCGACGCAGCCGCACGTCATGGAACCGTACGTCATCCAGCCGGGCGATCAGCTTCGGACGATCGCCAGAAAGTACAACGTCTCGTGGGAGTACCTCGCCCGGCTGAACAAGACCGATCCGAAAAAGATTCGGGCCGGGCAGAAACTCAAGGTCGTGCAGGGACCGTTCTCGGCGGTCGTGAGCGTTTCGCAGTACCGGTTGTACGTCCATCTGAACGGAGCCTACGTGAAGAGTTATCGCGTGGGGTTGGGGAAGGACAACAGCACGCCGCTCGGTTCGTTCACGGTCAAGGAAAAGCTCGTCAACCCGACGTACTACGGACCCGAAGGCGTGATCAAAGCGGACGACCCCAAGAACCCGCTCGGCGAACGCTGGATCGACATCGGCGAGAGCTACGGCATCCACGGCACGATCGAACCGGAGTCCATCGGCAAGAACGAATCCCGCGGCTGCATCCGCTTGCTCAACAGCGATGTCGAGGAGTTGTACGACTTCCTGACGGTCGGCTCTCAGGTGTTGATTCAGAAGTGAGCATGCGCACCGCCTGCTCGCCTGATTGTTTAACCCGGAGCCAGCGGCGACGGCGCGTTGAACGGCTATCGGCTTTCGAAACGCCGTCGCCGTTGGCTCCGAGTTAAACGAAGCGACCGTTCCGATCGAACCGCGCGGTTGACGGTGGCGGTCGTGTCGTAGACGATGGTCTCGTGTTGCCACTGACCACGACGACTGACCACTGACCCGCCATGTTCGACCGCCCACGTCTCATCGCCCTCTACCAAGAACGCGGCCTCAAGTTCGGCGACTTCACGCTCGCGTCGGGAAAGAAGTCCAGCTACTACCTCGACAGCAAGCAGATCACGCTGCACGCTGAAGGTTTGCAGGTGGTCAGCGACGGGTTGCTCGACCTGCTCGAAGGCGTGGACTTCGCGGCCATCGGGGGGATGTCGATCGGGGCCGATCCGATCGTCGGCGGCGTGCTGGCGGTGGCGGCGAAACGCGGGCGGCCGAACTTGCAGGGGTTCTTGATCCGCAAGGAAGCCAAGGGGCACGGCACGGGGCGATTCGTCGAAGGCCCGGTGCAGCCGGGGGCGAAGGTTGTGATCGTCGATGATGTCATCACAACCGGCGGGAGTTCGCTGACGGCGATCGACCGCATCGTCGAATTTGGCTGTTCCGTCGTGCAGGTGGTGGCTATCGTGGACCGGCTGGAAGGTGGAGCCGCCACGTTTGCCGCGCGCGGCTTGCCGTTCCGAGCGCTGCTGACAATCGAGGATTTCGGGATCGCTCGGCCGGCGAATTAAGGCTCACGCAAAGGCGCGAAGACGCAAAGGGGTTTGAAATGAGTCTGAATTGTGATGCTCGGTTAAACCTGCTTTCTTTGCGCCTTTGCGCCTTCGCGTGCTGCTTTTCGTTTTTCACAGTCGTCCATGCAGACGAACCCCTCGCGAAACGGATCGACTCGCTCATCCTCGCGCCGGCGAAGCAGCCGGCCAGCCCGGTGGCGGATGACGCCGAATTCCTCCGCCGCGTGATGCTCGACCTCGCCGGGCGAATCCCGTCCGCTGACGAAGTGCGAAAGTTTCAGGCCGACGCTGCGGCGGACAAGCGGGCGAAGGTCGTCGATCAGTTGCTGGCGTCGCCGGAGTATCCGCGCCGGATGGCCGACCTGTTCCACGTCCTGCTGATGGAGCGGCTCGGCGACCACGAGGAATGGACGAAGTTTTTGCGATCGTCGTTCGAGAAGAACAAGCCGTGGGACCAGATGGTCCGCGAGATGCTGTCCCCAAACCCGGACGACGAAGCCACGCGCGGCGCGGCGTTTTACTGGACGAAGCGGCTCGAAAACTACGGCCAGAACCCCGTCGATCTGCCGGCCCTCACGCGAGACGTGGGGAGAATGTTCCTCGGCCAGGATTTTCAGTGTTGCCAGTGTCACGACCACCTGCTGGTCAACGAATACAAGCAGGTTCACTTTCAGGGGCTGTTCGCATTCGTCGGCCACACGTTCATCCGGCAGGACGTGAAGTTCCCCGCCGTCGGCGAAAAGCCGCTGAGCAAGAAGGTCGAATTCATGTCGGTCTTCGTGAAGGAAAAAAAGGAGACCGGCCCGCGCTTGCCCGGCAGTGACGAAGTCGCGATCCCTGAATTTGCCAAGGGAGAAGAATTCGCCGTCGCTCCGAATAAGAAAGAGCGGTTCGAGGGAACGCCGAAATTCAGCCCGCTGAAAGTGCTGTCCGAGCAGCTTCCAAGAGCCGACAACGCGGCATTTTCCAAGAACATCGCCAACCGCCTGTGGTTCGTGATGCTCGGCCGCGGCCTCGTCCATCCGCTCGACCTGCACCACGCCGACAACCCGCCGTCGCACCCCGAACTCCTCGACCTGCTCGCCGTCGAGTTTGTGGCCCATCAATTCGACATCAAATGGCTGCTGCGAGAGATTGCGCTGTCGGAGACGTATCAACGGTCCAGCCGTCTTCCCTCCGGAGTCGCCGACCCGCCGCTGGCCGAGACGTTTTTGACGGCCATCGAAAAGCCACTGTCGGCCGAACAGTTCCTCTCCAGCGTCCTGCAAGCGACCGGCGAAGCGGACAAGTTTGCGAACGCCGCGACCGATCCGGCTGTCACGAAGGAGCTCGACACGTTTCGGGACCGTTTCCGCAAAGCCTTCGCCAACCCGCCGCGCGAACCCGAAGGGGATTACGCCCCGTCGGTGAAAGGGACGCTGTTCCTACTCAACGACAGCGTGGTCCTCGGCTGGCTGACGCCACGTCCCGGCAACCTGATCGACCGCCTGAGCCAACTCTCCGACGCCACCCAAACGGCCGACAAACTGTACCTCAGCGTCCTCAGCCGCCTGCCGTCCGACGACGAACGCGCCGAAGCCATCGCCCACCTCGCGAAGTTTCCCGACCAGCGCCCGAAGTCCCTCGCCCAACTCGCCTGGGCCTTGCTGGCTTCGACGGAGTTCAGCGTGAACCACTGACATGACTTGGTTGACGTGGGACCTACTGTTGGAGGCATCCGTCGTCCTCGTGTTTCTCGGGTTTGTCATCTCTGGGGCCATCGCGTTGTTGTTGGCTCGCGATGAGAATCAGACGGCAAGTCGTTGTTGCCGAGTGTTCTTCAATTCGATTCTCTCCGGATTGTCGGGAGTTCTGGTCGGATTCATGTTTGACTGCGCGGGTGCGTCACGAACCTGGAATCCCGGATCACCACCGTTTTTCGCATTGGGTTGGCTGGTTGGTGTCAATCTGGTTTTCATTCACCAGTTGATCTACCTCTGGAACGAGCATCACGAGCCGTAACAGACGCTCGCGGCATTGTCATGGTGGCGGTGGGTCAGGATAATCCGCACCGGAGTCAGGTTACAGAACACACATTCACTGGAGCTTTTCATGATTCGCGAAAACTTGTGGACGTGCGTTGGTTTGGCTGTGAGTTTCGTCGGGTTGTGTGGCGGATGCGGATCGGCGGATGCTCCGCCAGCGCGGACGGCGGCCACTCCGCCGGCGATGCAGAGCGCACCGGTTTCGACGCCGGCGGCGGATGACGGAGCGGCGGAGATCGAGAAGGCGCTGGCTCAGCTTTCGCCGGAGGATCGGGCGGTCGCTGAGAAGCAGAAGGTGTGCCTCGTCGGCGGAGAGGCGCTTGGGCACATGGGCAAGCCGGTAAAGGTGACCGTGAAGGGTCGCGATGTGTTCCTGTGCTGCAAGGGATGCGAAAAGGAATTGCTCGAAAACGCGGACAAATACCTCGCGAAGCTGGACGCTGGTGCGGGCGAGGCGGCTGGCGAAAAGAAATCGGAGCCGTCGGAGCCAGAGACGAAGTCGAAGGACGAAGAGTCCGAGAAGAAGGAATGACAGGGAATGACAATGACAACGGGTGCCACGGGCGGCTTGTCCGCCCGCGCAAATCCGTGCGACGTTCGCGCTGGCAGCAAGTTGCCAGTGGCTGCCGGCGGGGTCGCGGACTTCAGCGATTGAAGCTCAGAGACGCCCGGCCCCCTCACCCCCGGCCCTCTCCCCCGGAGGGGAGAGGGGTGATGTGAGTGCTTGCAGTTCGTGCCAGATCGCGGCGACAAGCGGGGGCAGGCCCTTGCCGGTGACGGCGGAGATGTTCAGCACGGGGCGACCGAGTTCCGTCTGCAATTTCGCGGCGAGATCGGCTGCGCCGGGCAATTCGGATTTGGTGACGATCACGATCTCGGGGCGATCCATCAGTGCCGGGTCGTACAATCGCAGTTCTTCGCGGATGTTGCGGTAGTTGTCGAACGGGTCGCTGCCATCAATCGGCGATGGTTCAATCAGGTGGACGAAGACCTTGGTCCGTTCGACGTGCCGCAGGAATTCATGGCCCAGGCCGGCTCCCGCGTGCGCGCCTTCGATCAGGCCGGGGATGTCGGCCATCACGAACGAGTGATCGCGGTCCACCTGCACGATGCCGAGGTTGGGGTACTTCGTCGTGAACGGGTAGTCGGCGATCTCGGGGTGAGCCCGCGACACGCGGCTGAGCAATGTCGATTTGCCCGCGTTCGGTTTTCCAATCAGCCCGACGTCGGCGATGACTTTGAGTTCGAGCGTGATCGTCCGCGATTCGCCCGGCTGGCCGAGTTCCCGATCGCGGGGCGCGCGGTTGGTAGAGGTCGCGAACGCGGTGTTGCCACGACCGCCCCGGCCGCCAGCCGCCACAACGCATTCCTCGGCCTCGTGCGTGAGGTCGCGCAGGAGTTCGCCGGTGTCGGCGTCGCGGACCACGGTCCCAATCGGCACGGCAATCACGAGGTCGCGGCCTTGCTTGCCGGTCCAGTTCGATCCCTTCCCCGGTTCACCCGCCGTGGCCGACCAGTGCCGCTGCGTGGCCATCGCGATCAGGCTGTCTACGTTCCGTTCGGCCCGCAGGATCACGCTCCCGCCGTTCCCCCCATCGCCGCCGGAAGGGCCTCCCTTGGGCACCTTGAACTCGCGGCGAAACGCCACGCACCCGTCTCCGCCGTCCCCGGCTTTGACTTGAATGGTCACGCGATCGATGAACATGGGTTGCGACTCGACTACTGAATCTCAATGGCGAGCGTGTTGTAGTCGATCACGAGGCGATGTCCAGCGAGCAACCCGGCACCGAGCAGCGGGAACTTCCCGTTGTTGGCGATCACTTCGATCTGGCGTCGCTCTCCAAACCAATCGACGAAGGCCGCGAACGAATTCAGAATCGAGTCGGAGCCGTCGGCCAAGCCGACGTCAACCTGGCTGACGATCGGCAATCGCAGCCTGGTTACGAGAGTCTGCGGCAGAACCAGATCGCCCGTGAAACCTGTGTCAATCCATGCCTCCACAGTCGTTGGATTATCGCCAGCGGTTGCTCGCAATGAAATAGGAAGCAGAGCCCGGCGAAATTCATCGACACGGCCGTTCATCATTCACCGGCACCAATGTAGTGGGCCGCGCGATGGCCGATGCGCATGACCAAAGCCAGTCGATCCGGGTAAGCTTTCCGTGCTGCGAGACCAGCTTCGAGAGATGTCTTTCCGAGAAAGTAATCACCAGACACAGGCTCGACAGCGACGAACTCATCTCGATGCTTTGCTTCCAGGTCTTGTCGCAGACGTTCTTGGTAGAGTCGTCTGGCTTCGCGAGCGGTGTCTTTGGATGCGATGCTGGACATCGTTTCCTCCGATACGAGAACCGGCGACACGCGACATGTCGCCTCGGCGATTTGTGTCCACTCACAATCGTACAACCTGCCGGCGCGGAAGCCAACGGCGTGTGAGGCCGAGCAGGGTGCAGAGGCCGCACGCGGTCAGACACAGGCCGGCGAACCAATCGCCGCCGGCGACGTAGAGGCTTCGGCGCGGATCGAGCGGGACGGTGTCCACCACGATCGCTTCGATCTGCTTGGAGCGGCCGGTGCGCGGATCGACGGCGCGGCGGCGGATCACGCCATCACCGTCGATGATCGCGCTGATCCCCGTGTTGACCGCGCGCACCATCGGCGTGCGCGTTTCGACGCAGCGGAAAGCCGCCGTGATCAGGTGCTGGTCCAGTTCGCTCGATCCGTGAAACCAGCCGTCGTTGGTGAGGTTGAGCAGGAAGTCGAGGGGCTTCGCCGGTCGTGGCACCGGCGTCTCGCCGGTGACGACAGGCGGGACGCCTGTCCCACGGAAAGCCCTCACGCCCGACCCCTCTCCCGGAGGGAGAGGTGGGGAAGACGCCACCAGATCGCGCACGAAGTGCGGGACGGTGTCTTCAAAGCAGATGATCGGCGCAAAACGCCAGCCGCGCGACGCGAACACCGTCTTGTCCGATCCGGCTGCGATGCCGAACCCGTCGGCGAACGGCGTCAGCTTGTGCAACTGCGGGAGCACGTCGGCCAGCGGGATGAATTCGCCGAACGGCACGCGGTGGCGTTTGTCGTAGCGCTGCACGATCCCGCGCTCCGGCTCGACCAACACCGCCGAATTGAACGGACGGAGACCGCTCCGGTCCGCATCCCACGCCTCCAGCCCGATGACGAGCGACGCGTTCGCCTTCTGTGCCATTTGCTGCAGCGTCTTCGGAACCCGCAGGTCGCGCAAGTCGCCGAGCGGCACGCCGGGGTTGGCCGCTTTGATCTCGTCGAACGATTGGTCAGTCGGCACGTTGACGAGCGGCCAACGAAACATCGTCTCGGGCCAGACGATGAGGTCCGGCTGTTCGAGCACAGCGCGAGCCGTCAGCGCTTCGTGACGACGGTAGATGTCTCCCCAGTCCTCGGGATCGTGTTTCACTTCGGATGTGACATTCCCCTGGATCGCCGCCACCCGCGGTCCGGCGGTGAACTCAATTCCATGCCGCCGCACGTAGCCGTAGCCGAGTGTCGCGGCGAACACGAGGAGGCAAGCGATCGCGCGGCGCGTCCTCCCCTCGCCCCGTGGGGGAGAGGGGTTGGGGGTGAGGGGTCCGTCCGCCACCTGCGACCCTCTCACCCCAGCCCTCTCCCCCGGAGGGGAGAGGGAGAATCGTTGCAACCACGCCTCCGGCAGCGAAGCCGCGATTGCTGCGTTCACGAGCGCGAGGACAAAGCTCACGCCGTACGCGCCGACCACGTCGCTGATCTGGATCAACTCGATCCACCGGTACTGCGAGTGCGACAGGTTGTACCACGCGAAGCCGGTCATCAGGAAACCGCGCAGGTATTCCAGCCCCACCCAGACGACGGGCACAGCCAGCGTGAACGGCATCCGCAGTTGATGCACGGCCACGCGCGACAGGCCGACGAACGCGGGCCAGTACATCGCGAGATGCGTCGCCAGCGCGAACCAGGCGACGTACATCGAGACGTGTCCGAGGCGCATCCACTGGAGCGACGCCATCCAGAACAGCCAGCCTCCCGCGTACGTGGCAAGGTACATCCGCCGCGTCGGTCGTTCGATGCGCACGAGCGCGAGCAGCGGCACGAGGCAAATCCAACCCAGCGGCCCGAAGTCCACCGGCGTAAAGCTGGCCCACATCGCGATTGCCGTTGCGCAGGCCAGCATCACGGCTGGCTTCGCCGCCGCCGGAGCCGATCGCGCCGCCGCGATGATCTCCTGCGGCGTGGCATCCGGTGATGTTCGCGTGGTCGTCACGAATCGAGGTCTCGCGGAAACGGTCGCGGGCATGGGTTCATCCTTGAATTGGGTCGAGGGTGGAGGGTCGACGGTTGAGGGAACAAGACGTGGGAGTCCAACCTGTTGTCATCCCTCGACCCTCCACCTTCGACCCTCGACCATCGCACTCACCACGGAAACACGTCCAGCACTTCCCCCACGCGGTGCGTGCGGTCTCCGGCAGGGAACAGGACCATCGCGTTGGCGGACACGGTGGCGGTGAGGTCGGCGGAACCAATCCACCGCACGGGACGCACGGTCGCGCCGGACGAATCGTGATCCAGCCAGGCCGGGTGATACGTGGGACGCGGGCCGCGCGCGACATGCTCTTCCATGAGTCGGGCCTGCACCGGCCGCGGTTCGGCGGGCATGATTCCCATGCGCCGCCGGATCGCCGTCCGGACGAACAGTTCAAAGCAGACCATACTGCTAACCGGATTTCCCGGCAATCCGAAAACGTGGCAGGTGTGATGCATCGGAGGCGACCCGCTCCGCAGTTTCTCCCCCCCTTGAGAAGGGGGGGCAGGGGGGGTAACGTGGACGGTTGATAATCCTTCGCCGATTTCACTCTCACTGAAATGCTCCGGCCCGGTCGATGGCGCGAAGAAAGTGTCGCTGGTCGGACCCGACCCCCCCTGCCCCCCCTTCATAAGGGGGGGAGATTGCGCGGCCGAGCCGAACGTGCCAAACCACAGCGGCTGACCCGGCTTGATCTTCACCTTGTGAAACACCTGCCGCACGCCCAACTCGGCAAGCACCGATGGGACGAGATCGAGCTTGCCGGCGGAGACGCCGCCGGAGAGGAGCAGCAGGTCGTACTCCAGGCCCGCCGCGATCCGTTCGCGCAGGTGGTCGCGTTCGTCGCGGGCGATGCCGAGCGGGACGGGTTCGGCCCCGGCCAGTTTCAGTTGGGCCACGAGCATCGTTTCGTTCGAGTTGCGGATTTGTCCGGGACCCGGATCGCGATCGACCGGGACCAGTTCGTCCCCCGTCGCGAGTACGGCAACGCGCGGTCGGCGATGCACGGCGACGTGGCTCTGCCCGAGTTCGGCCAGGCAGGCGAGTTCCTGCGGACGCAGCGTGCGGCCGGGTTCGAGGACTCGCGTTCCCGCCCGATGCGAATCGCCATGCTTCAGGATGCTCCGCCCCGGCGACACCGGCGACGTGTCGATTTCGATTTCGTAGGGCGGTTGGAGTGCGAAACCGACCGAGCCGGGGGGCTCGCTACGCTCGACCCCCGCCACCAGGGAGCTGGCGGACACGGCGCGCGTGTGCTCGACCTGCACGATGGCATCAGCCCCGTCCGGCAGCGGCGCGCCGGTCATCAACCGCGTCGCCTGCCCTGGTTCGACCGTGCGCGAAGGAACGTGCCCGGCCATCACCTCGTCGATCACCGTCAGCCGCGCTTTGCCCGACGCCACGTCGGCGGCTCGCACGGCGTACCCGTCCATCAACGACTTGTCGAACGGCGGCGAATCGCGATCCGCCACGACCGCCTCGGCCAGCACCAACCCGAGCGCATGCGGCAACGCCACCCGCGTGGGCGCGAACGGTTCCACTTCGGCCACCACGGCCGCGAGGGCTTCGGAGACGGTGAGCATCACGGAGATTTTGGATTTTGGATTTTGGTTTTTGGATTTGTTTGAGATTTGGAACTTGGAGTTTGCGATTTCCCGCCCGTCGGCAGGTGCAGGTCCACTCGTTCGTGCATCGAGTAGAGTCGGAAGCTCGTGCCGTCGGGGACGAGGAGGCCGCTGGATTTGTTTTCGCGTACGAGCGGGTTGCCGGGGTATTTCTTCCAATGGATCAAGTCGGGAGACGTCGCGAGGCTGGTGGACCATTGGCGCGGCTTGTCGATGTCGCCCGTCCCGTGAAGCACGGCGAAGTAGCGGCCGCGGTGCTTCACGATCTGGTTGAGAGCGATCATCAGTTTGTCGTGGTCGTCGGGGCCGGGGACGATCACCGGGTCGTCCTGCACGTTGGTCCAAACCTTCAGGTCCTTCGACCAGGCGAGCCACACGCCGGCATCGCGGCGTTCGTAGAACAGGTACCACGTGTCGTTCTCGCGCCACGCCGTCGGTGTGCCGAACGGGCCGTCGCTGAGCGGCTGGCCGTGCTGTTGGCGAATGTCGAGTGTGCCGCGTCGCGTCCAGTTCATGCGGTCGGTTGACGTGAGAAGCTGAGCATGGTCGTTCACGCCTTCGGCGAACATGAAGTACGTGTCGTCATACTTCACGACCATCATGTCTTCGACCCAGTGGTCGCGGATCAGCGGGTTGTTCGGGTGCCGCGTCCAGGTTCGACCATCGGACGATTTGGCATAGCCGAGGAGCCGAATCCCGTCCGGCGAGCCATCGTAGCCGGTGTACCAGAGGTGCCACGAGTCGTCTTCGCGGAGAATCCAACCCCGCTCGCGAATCTTCACGTCCCACGATCCCGGTCCCGCGCCGGTGAAGATCGGGTTGCCTTGCGCCGCAACGAAGTGAGTCAACTCCGCCGGGAAGTCGTCGTCGGCCGCAGTCGTGGTGCGACCGACGACCAGGAACAGGAGCAAGACGCGGAGACACGGGGACGCGGAGACTTGGCGAGGATGAGCGTTCTCCGTGTCCCCGCGTCCCCGCCTCTCCGCGTCGGCAATCGAGCTACTTTGTCGCATCACCAAAAGTCTTCCCTTCAAGCTGCTCGACCGCCTGCCGCAGTTCGTCCGGGATCGGGCGCGGGCGGTTGGCCGTGTAATCGAACACGACGAGAGTCGAATCGCCGTCGGCGACAATGGCTTGCTGCACGTCGCTGAACGCGGCGTAGGCCATGACGAGGCTCGTGCGGCCGAATTTCGTGATGCGGGCTCCAACGTGAATCGTGTCGGGGTACTTCACCTGTCGGCGGTAGTTGCAGTTCGCCGCCGCCAGGATTGGTCCGGTGATTGCGCCATCGCGGCGCGTGGCCAGTCCGACTTTGATCCCGTACGCGATCCGAGCCGTCTCGAACCAGCGGAAGTAGATGACGTTGTTCACATGCCCGAACGCATCCTGTTCGCCCCACTGCACTGGGAGCGTGACGACGACGGGGTAGTCGGCCAGCGGTCGCGAGGGTTGGTTCATTTCGATTCCGACAGCGTCAGCCGCGCCGTTCCCTTCACCTTGTCTCCGTAGTTGCTCGTGCCGTCGAACGTAAGTTCGAGGGTTTTCTCCTTGAGCTTGCCCTTGAACGTGTGCTCGAACGCCTTCTTTTTCTCGGAGGCGAACTCGATCGAATTCCCATCCACCGTGCCTTCGACGCTGACGGTGTTGCTCTCGCCAAGCTTTAGCGAACCCTCAAATCGCTTGCCTGAGCGATTGGTGATTCTAAGCGACACGTCGAAGGTGGCTCCCTTGGGCACCTTGGGCGAGGGATCGTTGTGCTTGGGACCGGACCAGACCGAATTCTTGACCAGCAGCCGATCGAGGTCCGAGGTCGTGCGCGGGTTGGCGAGGAAGTCTTTCCTTTCCTTCTCGACGGCGTCGGCCTCGGCGTCCTGCTTGGCCATCACGTATTCCTTGACCGCCGCGACGAAGGCGGCTTCGACTTTGACCTTCGCCTGGCTCATCGACTTGGTGTATGCCGTCGTGGGAACCGCCTTCGGCAGCGTGCCGTTGTTGAGAAACGCCTCGCGTTCGGCCTTCACCTGATCGACGAGTTTCTTGTTGCCCGCGTTCCGCGCCGATTCCTCCTTGCGATCCAGGGCATCGACGAGGGCCTTACGCTGGCTTTCAATTTCCTCCACGTACGAAGCCTTGGCGTTGTCGAGCCGGACCCGCACGGGATCGGCCGCCTGAGCACGTGCCAGCGCGAGGCTCAACCAGCAACAGACACCGATCAGCAGTGTGGGTTTCAAAACCTTGCGAGTAACCCGAAGCGTCAGCGAAGGCGTCGGAGCATCCAGAAGGCGAATGCCCTCGCTTACGCAACGGGTTACTTTTGAAGCAGACTCTAGCGATCGTCGGACAGACATCATGACGTGAACCACCTCAGCCGAGATTGCGATTCCGGCCGCAAAGCCGCAGGCGTCAGGTTACGAAACTGGCCGTGCGTGGTCCAGAGGCGGCGGAATCAAGTAGCCGCCCCGAACCGTGAGCAAAGTGGGAGGGCGAGGCTCCTGCCGAGCCGCAGTCGATTCGGAAGTTCCGGCTCGGCAGGAGCCTCGCCCTCCCGAGTTGCGTTCTCAATGCACTCCGTGCATCAACTTGCGAATCGCCGGAGTGGCCAGCCACAGAACCGCGGCCAGCACCAGCGACACGATGACAAAAATGCTGAAGAACGGCACGGGAGCAATTTTGCCCCAGTATTCGCCCATGAATCCGGCGAGGAAGTTGGCGAAGAAACTGTTGCACAGCCACAGGCCCATCAGCAGCGTGGCGAACCGCGCGGGAGCCAGCTTGCTGACCATCGACAGACCGACCGGCGAGAGGCACAGTTCGCCGATCGTTTGCAGGAAATAGCTCAGGAACAGCCAGAACACGCTGACCCGGTGTCGCAGCGATTGGACGTGAAGGTCCTGCAGCGCGGTCAACAGGCCGGGGTCGGCTCCGGCCAGACGCAGGCGCTTTTCGTCCCGGTCGCGAAGCGGCTTCGTGGCGACGAGTTCGCCGCGGTCGGAGTCGTATCGCACGCCGTCCACGCTCGAACGAGTGAGATCGAACCCGTCCGGCAACTTTGCCAGCGGAACGCGCACGTCGGTGGATGAGCCGGGCGCTGCGGAGTCGGCTGGGTCGCCACTCGCGGCTGCGGCCCGTTTTGCCAGTTCCTCCGATTTGGCGACCAGGTCGTGAACGACGCGGCGGAAATTGGAGTCGGTCGTGTCGCCGAGGATGCGATCGCGGTCGAGGTCGGGGAGGACGCCGCGCATTCGCAGAGTCTGCGACGAGGCGTCGTACTTCAGCCGGCCGCCGGCGTAGGGCGCCCGGCCGTGTTCTTCATCTTCGTAGGCCAACGCGCCGTCTTGGACGATCGCGGCCGGTGGCAACGCGGCCAGTTTGACCTCGCTCGGTCGGTTTTCGAGCACCGCGCCGATCACCATCGCCACGAACGACAAGCCGACGAAGAACACGCCGATCGCCATCTTCATCGCCGTGGACGGTTCGCGACCGCGCGCGCCGAGCCACACCCACAGCCAGGCGAGCGCCGGGGCAAACAGCACGATCATCGTGGGGTTGAACGATTGAAACCAACTCGCCGGCATTTCCAGCGACGCCAGTCCCGTTGTCGGCGGCGCGATGCCCGCGGAATCGCCGAAGTGGAACACGTACCGGTCGGTGTGCTTGTCGGCCCACACAGTCATCGTGTTGCCGGCTTGCTCGAAGGCAAACCAGAACACGATTACGAAAATCATCAGCGTGCCGATGGCCAGCGTCCGGTCGCGGGCGACTCCCTGCACGACGTACAACACGAATCCGAGGATCGCCAGCGCGGCTCCGGAGATCACGCTGAACAGCATCGTGTCGAGATCGACATGGCCGAGCAACCAGCCACACGGCCCGCCGACGATTCCCGCGACAGCCATCACGGAGAAAATCCACGGTCCGGCTTTGCTGATCCCCGGGAACGGCAGGCCCACGTCTCCGTTGGACGCTGTTTCGCTGACTGACTCCGTGCCGTCGGTCGCCTGCGTTTGCTTCTTGCCACCGGAAACTTCCACGATCCATTTCTGACCCAGCAGGTACGTCAGCAGGCCGATCACCATGCCGATGCCGGCCGCCGAGAAGCCCCAGTGAAAACCCCACGTTTCGCCGAGCGTGCCGCAGACGAGCGGCGAAAACAACGCGCCGAGATTGATGCCCATGTAGAAAATCGTGTACGCCGAGTCGCGACGCGGGTCGTCCTCGGGGTACAGCCGCCCCACCTGCACCGACATGTTCGGCTTGAAGAAACCGTTGCCGAGGATCAGGAACAGCAGCGCCGAAAAGAAAATCGGGTACGCCTCGAAGGCCATCAGAAAGTGGCCGATCGCCATCAGCACGGCCCCGATGATCACGGCCATCCGGTTGCCGAGATACCGATCGGCGAGGAACCCGCCCACGAGCGGCGTGAAGTACACGAGGCTCGTGTACCACTTGTAGACACGCGACGCATCCTCCTGCATCCAGAGAAAATGGTTGGTCATGTACAGGATGAGCAGCGCCCGCATCCCGTAATAACTGAACCGCTCCCACATCTCGGTGAAGAACAGAATGTACAGCCCCTTGGGATGTCGCATGCGGCCGGACGCGGATGGCTGGGAAAGTTGAGTCATAACGGTCCCTGTTTCGCCGGGGTGATGTCGCTGAGATTGGGACGCCATGCTACAGCAAGTCGCGCTGGGGATGAAGCGTCGCGAGCGGTTCGCGGTGGCGACCGCTTGGCGGGCTTGAGGCCATGGGCGCGGCTCCGTATCCTCCGTGGCGAAATCATGCCTGCCGATCAGGAATCTCTGCCGACCGTCAACTCTGCCCGCGACGGTGCCGCCGGTTCGCCGACGGCCGTGCTGCTGCATCTGGACGGGACGGAAAACTTCGCGCCGCCGCAAGACGAACTTTGGACGCGGTTGACCGATCTGTCGTTTCTCCTGCGCTGCATGCCCGACCTCGACACGGTCATTGCCACCGAGCCGACCCGCATCGTGTTCAAGGTGCGACCGGGGTTTTCGTTCGTGCGCGGAACGCTGGAGATCACACTGGACCTGATCGAATCGCGGCGGCCGGACCTCGCCCGGATGCGGATCGTCAGCAAAGGGGTCGGCAGCGGTGTGAAGCTGGAAACGACGTTCACGCTCACCGACGCCGCCGATTCGTCCGCCGGTCGCACTCGCGTCGCGTGGTCGGCCGACATCCAAGAAATCTCCGGCCTGCTCAAGCCGATCGGCAAAAGCCTGATCGCCGCCGGCGCCCGCAAGGTGATCGGCGACGCCTTCGCCCGCGTGCGTGCGGAGATGTCGTCAAAGTAGGCCGGCCCTTCCGGGCCGGCAGACGGCCTGGAAAGGCCGTCCTACGGAGGCGCGCTACCGGAACGCCTCGAACTCCTTCCCCATCAGCGCTGCGGCAATCTTTAGCTTGATCACCTCGTCGGTTCCCTCGTAGATGCGGCACACGCGCGAGTCGGCCAGGTGCCGGGCTGGTCGATACAACGTCGAGAAGCCTCGGCCGCCGAGGACTTGGACGGCGTGATCGGCCGCTTTCCAAGCTGCGTTCGCGGCGAAGAACTTGGCTTCGGCGACGAGCAGGTCCGCGCGGCGATAGAGTTCCGCATTCGACGTGTCGGCGGTGCTCGCGGCCTTGGCGGCGGCAGCCGACATCACGATGGCTTCGGTCGCCGCGCGGGCGATTTCGATCTTGGCGATGTGGTCCTGCACGAGCTGGTGCTTGGCAATCAACTTGCCATGCTGGCTGCGCTGGCAGGCGTAGTCGATCGCTTCGCGCAGGCAGTCCTCGATCACGCCCAGGCTCCCCGACGCGACGCTCAGCCGACCGCTGACCAGCGTGTGCATCGCGATCCGAAAGCCGTTCCCTTCGTCGCCGAGCAGATTTTCCACCGGCACCGGGTAGTCTCGCAGCTCAAACATCGCGGTGTCGCACGTCGGCATCCCCATCTTGGCGACAAGCTGCTCTTTTTCGATCCCCGGTTGATCGGTTTCGACGAGGAACGCGCTCATCCGATCACCGCCGCCTTCGGGATATGCGAAGCAGACGATGACGTGCGCGATCGCGCCGTTCGAGATGAGGTACTTCACGCCGTTGAGGACGAACCGGTTGCCTTCGCGACGATACGTCGTCGTCAGTTCGCGCGGGTTCGATCCCGCGTCCGGTTCGGTCAGGCCAAACGCCATGATCTTGTCGCCGGAGACCGTGGCCGGCAGGAGGCGTCGCTTCTGCTCTTCGTTCCCCCACGCGATCAGCGGAGCCTGGCCGATGGAACTGTGGCCGGAAAACAGCGTGCGCACTCCGGTCCCTTCGCGCCCGATCCGGGCCAGCGCCCGAGCGTACGTCACCGCGTCGGCCTCGCGCCCGCCGTACTGTTTCGGCACAAGCATGCCGAGCAGGTTGTGCTTTTTCGCCAGCGGGATCGCCTGATCGTTGAACCGATGTTCGAGGTAGCAAATGTCCTCGACCGGCCGAATCTCCTCGCAAAACGCCTCGACATCGGCCAGCAACTTTTCTCGTTCAGTCTGATCCATGACGTGCGGTGCTCCTTCTTGGGCTGCCAGAGTTTCGCCGCAGCTTAATCTGGCTGCCGTCAACTGAGCAACCGCGAACTCGATGGACAGTGGCACCGGCGTCTCCCCTGTGATCCACCGGCGGGACGCCGGTGCCACGGTCCGTGATGCGGCTCGACTGCCGTTGCACATTCTTGGGCGAGACGTTGTGATAGTTGGCACGACGGACGACTGACGGAGATTCGATGATGCGAACGGTTGCGGTGTTGATGTTGGTTCTGGCGGTGATCGGTATCGGGCGCGGAAGCTTCGCTGCGGACGACGTGCCGGATTTCGAGCGGGATGTGCTGCCGGTGCTCACTCGGGCCGGTTGCAACGCCGGGGCGTGTCACGGCAAGGCGCGGGGGCAGAACGGGTTCGCGCTGTCGCTACTCGCGTTTGATCCGCAGTTCGACTACGAATCGCTAACGAAGGAGGGGCGCGGCCGGCGCGTGTTCTTGCCGTCGCCGGAGGATAGCTTGCTGCTGCGGAAACCGATCGCGGCCGTTCCGCACGGCGGCGGGAAGCGGCTGGCGAAGGAGAGTGCCGAGTACGACACGTTGCTCCGCTGGATTCGAGCCGGAATGCCGCGCGATGTGCCGGGGATCGCCAAGCTGGCGAAGGTGACGATCGAGCCCACCGAGAGAATCCTGTCGCCGAACGAGCGGCAACGGTTGACGATCACGGCGCACTACAGTGACGGATCGACGCGCGATGTCACGCGGCTGTCGCAGTTCCAGTCAAACGAAAGCGGCATCGCGGCCGTGGACGATTCGGGGACGATCACGGCTCAGAACATCACCGGCGAAGCGGCGGTGATGGCTCGATACATGGGCCTGGTCGCCGTCTGCACCGTGTCGGTCCCGCATCCGGCCACGGCTTCCCCTGGCGACTTCGCCACGCTGCCGCGTCACAATTTCATCGACGAGCACGTCTGGAAAAAACTCGAACGCCTGCGGCTGACCCCGTCGGCTCCGGTGGCCGACCACACGTTCCTGCGGCGAGCGTACATCGACATCGTCGGGCGAGTACCGACGGCGGATGAAGCGCGAGCGTTCCTGTCAACTTCCTCCCCTCTCCCTCCGGGAGAGGGGTCGGGGGTGAGGGACCGTCGGGCCGTGCTCGTCGATCAGCTTCTGGTCAGCCCCGACTACGCGGACCATTGGGCCAACAAGTGGGCCGACCTGCTCAGGCCGAATCCGTATCGCGTGGGGATCAAGGCCGTGTTCAATTTTGACGGCTGGATTCGCGACGCCTTCCGGAAGAACATGCCGTACGATCAGTTCGTCCGCGAGTTGTTGACCGCGCGGGGCAGCACGTTCCGCGACGGCAACGTCGTCTTGTTCCGCGATCGGCGCGAACCGGACGAGCTGACGACGATCGTCAGCCAGCTTTTCCTCGGCGTGCGGCTGGAGTGCGCGAAGTGCCACCACCACCCGTTCGAGAATTTTTCCCAAGACGATTTCTACAGCTTCGCCGCGTACTTTTCGCGGCTTGGTCGCAAGGGGACCGGGCTGTCGCCGCCGATTTCGGGGAGCGAGGAGATCGTGTTCACCGGCGGCAAGGGATCGGTCAAGCATCCGCTGACGGGGGTGGTGCTCGAACCGCGCCCGTTGTTTGGGAAGGCTCCGCCGGTCGGGCCGGACGACGATCCGCGCGAAGTGCTCGCGGCGTGGGTGACGTCGCCGGACAATGATTTTTTCGCGCAGACGATGGTCAACCGCGTCTGGTCCGACTTCATGGAGCGCGGGTTGGTCGAACCGGTGGACGATCTCCGTGCGTCGAACCCGGCGTCGAACGGCCCGCTGCTGGCGGAACTCGGGCGAGACTTTCGCGATCACGGGTTCGATATCAAACACCTGATCCGGCGGATCGCCACGTCGTACGTGTACGGCCTGTCGTCGCTCCCGAACGACCGCAACGCGGTCGATTCGCGGAATTATTCTCGTCACTACCGGCAGCGTTTGCGAGCCGAAGTGCTGCTCGATTCGCTGAGCCAGATCACGGGGACGACGGAAAATTTCTCCGCGATGCCCGTCGGTTCGCGCTCGAAGGAAATCTGGACGCACCGAATCGACTCGCTGTTCCTCGACGCCTTCGGCCGCCCGGACCCGAACCAGGACCCGCCGTTCGAGCGCGTCAGCAGCCCGACCGTCGTGCAGGCTCTGCACCTGATGAACAACGAGCGGCTGTTCACCAAGGTCACGTCTGACGGCAGCCGCGCCGCCGAACTCGCGGCCAGCGACCGGCCGCCGCGCGAGATCGTGGACGACCTGTACCTCTCGATCTACGCCCGCTTCCCCACCGACGACGAAGCGAAGTTCGCCACGTCCCTGTTCGACAAGGAAGGCACCTCCCGCCGCCAGGCCATTGAAGATCTGATGTGGGCATTGCTCAACACGCCGGAGTTTGTGTTCAAGGATTGATTTTCGTCGCCCCTTTCCGACGCGAGAGGGAACTGGCCTGGAAACCGAATGGTCCCGACGATTGAAAACCTGCCCTCCCGTGATGACCTCGCATTGCGGTATCTCGACCAGCTTCCGTACTCGCCGTACCCGGTGCAGGAGCAGGCGCTGCTGACCTGGTTTTCGACGGACGAGGGGGTGCTCGTTTGCACGCCGACGGGGACGGGGAAGACACTGATCGCCGAAGCGGCCGCGTTCGAGGCGCTGCACACGGGCCGCACGATTTACTACACGACGCCGCTGATCGCGCTCACGGAGCAAAAGTTCTCGGAGATGCAGCGGGCGGCCGTGCGGTGGGGCTTTGCGGCGGAAGAGGTCGGGCTGGTGACGGGCAATCGCCGCGTGAACCCGGACGCGCGAGTGCTCGTCGTCGTCGCGGAAATTCTGCTCAACCGGCTGCTGCAAGCAGATTCTCCCCCCCTTACGAAGGGGGGGCAGGGGGGGGCGAACGGCAAATCAGACGTCGACTCGCAAACCGACCCCCCCAGCCCCCCGTTGGCAAGGGGGGGAGAGGCGCGGTTCGACTTCGCGGGCGTCTCGGCCGTCGTGATGGATGAGTTTCACAGCTTCTCCGACCCCGAACGCGGCATCGTCTGGGAATTCGCGTTGTCTCTGCTGCCGAAGAATGTCCGGCTGCTTTTGCTCTCCGCAACCGTGGGCAATTCGGTGCCGTTCCTGAGCTGGCTGCGGCAGTGCCATCACCGCAACCTCGAACTGGTGCAGAGCACCGACCGCCGCGTGCCGCTGAGCTTTCACTGGGTGCCGGACAATACGGTCAACGAGTTGCTGGAGGAACTGGCCGGCGGCGACGACGTTTCGCGGCGCACGCCGGCGCTCGTGTTCTGTTTCAACCGCGACGAGTGCTGGAACACGGCGGAAGAACTCAAAGGCAAAGCGATGCTGGCGGACGGACAGCAGAAGCTGCTCGCGGAACAACTCGCGAAACACGACTGGTCCAAGGGTGCGGGGCCGAAGTTTAAGCAAGTCCTCCTGCGCGGAGTCGGCGTCCACCACGCGGGCGTTCTGCCGCGGTACAAACGCATCGTCGAAGAGCTGTTCCAGAAGAAACTGCTGTCGGTTTGCGTCTGCACCGAAACGCTCGCGGCCGGGATCAACCTGCCGGCTCGCAGCGTCGTGCTGCCGTCGCTGATGAAAGGGAAGCCGGGGAAGCAAAAACTTCTCGACCCCAGTGCCGCGCACCAGATGTTCGGTCGCGCCGGCCGGCCGCAGTTCGACAAACAGGGCTTCGTCTACGCGCTGCCTCACGAGGACGACGTGAAGATTCTTCGCTGGCGAGAAAAATTTGATCGGCTCCCCGCCGACAGCAAGGACCCGGCGGTGCTCAAGGAGAAAAAGTCGCTCAAGAAAAAGGAACCGACTCGCAGCCCCGAGCGGCAGTATTGGAGCCAGCAGCAGTTCGACAAGCTGCGAACCGCCCCGCCGGGAGACCTCGTCAGCCGCGGTCCTGTTCCGTGGCGGCTGCTCGCGTACCTGCTGCAGCTGTCTCCCGATGTCGATCGGTTGCGCGCGCTCGTTCGCAAGCGGTTGATGGATCCCAAACATCTCGACGCCGGCGAGCGGGAGCTGGAACGGATGCTGCTCACGCTCCACGCGGGCGAGTTCATCAAGCTGGAGCCGGGACCACCGACAATTGATTCTCCCCTCTCC